>Ga0206849_1051_pt1 | contig 20119 bp, 5 predicted proteins | sample Alteio_BWOrgCont_15_FD_152892 | JGI IMG/M metagenome (GOLD analysis project Ga0206849, IMG submission 152892) | Enriched cells from forest soil in Barre Woods Harvard Forest LTER site, Petersham, Massachusetts, United States -... | ecosystem: Environmental > Terrestrial > Soil > Temperate forest > O...
ATTATCCATGGTGTCCTGTGACTGCTGCAGCTCACTATTGAGGGTCGCTTGAGAATCTTCCTCACGGTCACGTGCGTCCTGGGCATCCTGTCTTTCTTTATCCTGCTCTTGGGTTAGCCTTTCCATCTGTTCGCGTTCGGATTCAAGAAGGGAACTCAAATGGTCCCTGATCCCTTGCTGCTTTTGGTTATTGTCACGCGCCTTGTTGGATATTTCTGCAATCTTAGCCTGCATATTGGCAATTTTATCTTCGACTTGCTGATTGTACTGCCTGGCCTTATCACAAAAACTGGATACTTGATTCTTGAGCGCTTCATACTGGTCCTTCATGTCTTGCAGGGATGTTTGTGCATTAATATTGTTCCATTCCAGGCGCTCAGCCAATAACTCCCTTTGCGCTGTCAGTTCATCATTTAATTCGACTAAGGACTTGCCTTTGCTGATCATCAACTGCTGGTCATCTTCCATCTGGGAGGCCAAATTCTTTAACTGCAATATGTCACTACCAAACTGCTGATTGTTTTGAGTCATCAGCATCATATCGCCTATTCTTCTTCTAGAATCACTCAAAACTTGCTGTTGATCTCGCAGGGCCTGAAACATCTGGCTTTGCTGTACGCCCAAGTCTTCGACCCTGCGATGAATCTCCATAACACCTTTATTGACCAAGACATTAATCTCTTCGGTTTTCGCACGGTTACGGTCCCGTTCACTGGTATAGCCAAGGGTGTCCATAATGGTTTCTAAAGGATGAATTGGCTTTTGTAAAGGAGCAAAATAGGCGAAAAACCCCGCCAAAATCGCTAATACAAATAATATGAAAAAAACGCCCTGGATCATAGTGTAGTCAATTCCTTGTCTAGTAAATCACTATTGTCAATTGGCTGATGGCAAGTTCCTTTAAAACAAAGTTGCACTTGGGTTTTTCCCGAAGCTGAAATTAATTGGACTGTTTTATAAGGTACAAAATGTTTATACACCACTTTTAACATTTTGGCAATCGTTGCATCATCTGCCCTTCCCTCAAAGGTAATCTCAAGGGCCCCTTGCAGATGCCATCCTAAGGCTTGGAGCAAAAAGGTGTGCGCATAAGGCGCACGGGATACGGTACTGCTAAAAAAACGCAAAAGACCTTCAACAATGGATAAGTATTGTCCCTTTTTTGTTAATGTGTACAACTTTAACAAACAGATAGCTGCGACAGAATTTCCTGATGGAACAACTCCATCATAAATTTCTTTAGGACGTAGGATAAGGTCTTCTGCGCCACGGGCTGTCATATAAAAACCCCCAGCTTCATCTTGAAATGACTCCAGCATTTCATCAACCAATATTTGAGCACGTTCTAAATATTTAATCTCAAATGTTGCTTCATAAACCGCCAGCAAGCCGTAGGTCAGAAATGCATAATCTTCAAGAGTCGCTCTAATACCAGCATCACCCTGACGCCAGCGGTGCAGTAACCCATCTTTGCGGTACAAATTCTCCCAAATAAAATCTGCGGCAAGGGCAGCTGTGCGTGTATATCGTACTTCACCTAAAATCCGGCCGGCCGCGGCAAAACTCGCTATCATCAAGCCATTCCAATCGCAAAGCACCTTATCGTCTTTGTGGGGCCGCGGCCTTCTGTTTCGATATAAAAACAATTTTTCTTGGCTTCTTTTAAGTATATCCTCTATTTCAACGATTTGCCGGTTAAACTTTTCGGCGATCTCTTGCGATGAATGATCAACAAAAAGGATATTCTTATTGATGAATTCGCCATGAGGATCATTTTCAGCGTTGCCATGGGGCTTGACACCAAACCCATCATTAAATATTTGAGCATCTGACAGGCCTAAGACTTCATTAATCTCATTTTCTGCAAAGACATAAAAAGCTCCTTCAACCAAATGACCATCGGTTGAGGTCAAACTATCAGCATCTTCAGCTGAATAAAACCCTCCTTGAGGGTCAGTCATGTCCCTTAACACATACTCTAAAGTCTCAATTGCAATCTCTGCATAAAAGCCGTCACCTGTCAGCTGATAAGCATCAAGATAGGCCTGAGATAAAACAGCCTGATCGTACAACATTTTTTCAAAATGGGGCACATGCCATCTGGCATCAGTTGAATAGCGATGAAAACCACCGCCCAAATGGTCCCTAATCCCTCCTCGGGCCATGGCCTTCAAGATTGCCTCTGACATTCCTAAAGCCTCATCTTGATGGCTATCTTTATAATAACGCATTAAAAAACTTAAATGATGGGCCAAGGGAAATTTTGGTGCTGACCCAAAACCTGGATTAACTGAATCATACTGCCCCCTCAGTTGTCGCCAAGCCATATCAATAGCCGCTTGGTCCAATACTTCATTTCCAGGAGCACGTTGGGCCGCTGCACGCAAACTTTCGGTGATCGAGCGTCCTGAAGATAAAATATTCTCACGTTCTTGCCGCCATCCCTGTGAAATGGATTGAAGTAAATCAATAAAACCGATACTTCCCCATTTGGCATACGGTGGAAAGTAAGTCCCTCCATAAAATGGCTCTCCTTGAGGTGTCAAAAATGCCGTCAGGGGCCAGCCACCTTGGCCCGTCATAGCGGTCACCGCAGTCATATAAATATGATCAATATCTGGACGCTCTTCCCGGTCGACCTTAATGGCCACAAAATGTTCATTGATAATCTTGGCCACCCCCTCATCTTCAAAACTCTCATGGGCCATCACATGACACCAATGGCAAGTGGAATAACCAATGGACAATAATATGGGCTTGTCTTGGGCACGGGCACGGGCAAAAGCCACCTCATCCCATGGGTACCAATCAACAGGGTTATGCGCATGCTGTAGAAGATATGGACTTTTTTCTTGGGCGAGATGGTTTAAAAACAAAGGATTATTTGGCATTAGGATCAAATAAATCTAATGCTTTGGAAACACTTTGATCGTGGGAGACTGGGGTAGATGAATCGTCAGAGGCCACCGCCGGTGCTGCCGCTGCCGGCTGACTGACAGGTTCTGAATTTGCAGCTATAGCTTTTTGCCTGGCATCATCCATGTACTGCTCGGAACGCTTGTAACCTGGAATGATATCTTGAATATCTTTGAATCGATCAGCCGCAGCTGTATATTGGCCTTGGTTATATAAACTCAATGCATTTTGGTACATTTCTTCAACACCGTCTTCAAGCTGCTGACGGACCGCCTCACGCTGGGCTTCTAACTGGGCTTGACGTTCTTGCTCCTGATGTTCAATCTCTTGACGGTGTTCTGATTCTTCGCGTTCAATTTCCTGTTGCTTAATCTGCTCTTCGCGCTGCTGTTCTGCTTCACGCTGAAGCTCTTCACGATGCTGCTTTTCTTCGGCCGCACGCTGTTCGGCAGCATGGGCTGCGGCAATCCGCGCTTCTTCAATGGCTTTTATCCGGGCTTCCCGTTCCTGCTCACGCTGCAGGCGCAATTGCTCTTGCTGTTCAATTGCCTTTTGCCGTTCTTCTTTTAATTTCTCACGGGCCTCGAGCTGTTGTTGCCGCCGTTCTTCTTCTTGTTTTTGCTGCTCGGCCCGTTCTTTATCCCGTTCTTCAATCTGCCGTTGACGCTCTTCCTTGGCAGCTTCAATCTTAGCCAGACGTTCACGTTCACGCTGGGCCTTTTCTTGTTCCCGTTGTTCAATCTGCCGCTGATGATCTTCCTTGGCAGCTTCAATCTGGGCTTCACGCTGTTTAGCTCGCAATGCTTCTTGGTATTTCTGGTCCAGATATTCTTTTCGTTTTTGTGAAAATTCTTCCTGGGCCTTCAGTTGCTCTGGGGTTAAGCCCGACGGTGTAACAGGTTGTGGTGCTACAACCGCTGGAGCTGGTTTCACGGCTGGAGGTTGAGGATTGGCAACAACAGGTACTTGCACCCGATGAAAATGCAACATCTGCTCACGTTTGGCATTTTCGCGTTCTTGGGCCAGCCGTTTGGCTTCCTGACGCTGGCGTTCACGTTCTTGGGCCCTCATGACCTGTTCTTTACGCAATTCTAACAGTTGATCATCTTCATAAAGACGTTTTTGGCGTTCCAATTCTTCGGTCAATGCCTTCTGCCGTTGACGTTCCCGTTCCTGAATCACAACCAGCTGACGTTGAGCTTGTAATTGGTCTTGTAAAAAGGCTGTACGTTCACGTTCTTCAGACTCTTGACCAACCAATACTTCCTGGGTAATAGCATGGTCCACTCTTTTAAGCCAAGCTTCAGCCCGACGATCATTTTGATCAGCCAATTCCCCAAAGAGTAACTTGGCCTGAGTGTATTTTTTATGCTCATAACGGTCGACCGCCTCACTAAACAAATCATTTTGTTCTTGCATGATTTCACGGCGCTTATAAGTATCCACATCAGAGGTCTGCTCAGATAATACTGGACGATATTCCTTATATGTCTCGGCACCATAATAGGCATGAATCTGCTGATCTTCTTCCTCTTGGGCCTTTAAGGCCAGTTGATGTTCGTGCATGGTTTCATCAGCCAATTCTTTTTCACGAGCTAAATGGTCTTTTTCTTTGGCCATTTCATCTTTCAGTGTGGTCAAAGCTGTTACTGTATTTTGCAATTCCTCAAATTTGGCCTTCATGCCTTGATAATCCTGAGTTTTTGAAAGTTGGATAATATCATCATTAATCTGGGCAACCTTCTGGGCCAAATCGCGCGCGGAAGCTTCTTGCTGTTGCGCAAGCTGCTGTTGACTTAATTGCTCTTGCTGGATATTGGCCATCACTGCACGGTTTTCCTTATCCTGCAATTCCTTTAAGCGCTCCGATTGATTTTTCTCGTAAGCGGTCACAACCTCAAGATTGGCCTTTTTAATGTCCGCATCCAAACGCTCAAGATTGCGACGGGTACCTCTATAATTAGGCACCATATTTTCAACTTCCAAAAATTTAAGCTTGGCCTTCGAGTAATCATGGGCACGCCACAAATCCATGGCTTGATTATAAACATCTGCAGCCTGAGCACGCATCTGCCCTTGCCGCTGTCTGGATTCTTGCTGTTGGTTTCTCCATTCTTCTTCACGCAACTGCCTTAAGACGTGATCTTTATTTTCTTTCATATTACTGATCACATCATCCAGCTGAGCCATTTTTTTCTTGGTTTGGGCCATGGTGCTATCATCAGTGATGGAGGCTATCTGACGATAAAGTTCAGCTGATTGTTGGGCCATTTCAGCAATTTCCTGGGCTTGCTTTTGTTGGTCCTCAAGTGAAATAGTTGCCTTGACCTGCGGCGGTATGATAGGTTCAGGAGCAGGCTGGGGTGTTGTTACAACAACTGCAGAAACCGCCGGCCCTTGAATTGAATTATTGACGGGCGAAGGATTAATCGGTGCGGGTGCTGGAGCTGGTATATTAGGAAGACTCTGGGCGATTTTGGCTAAATACTCGTCCGTATGTTTGTAATCGGGGATTAATTCATCTACAGCCTCGAACTTAGCCCTGGCATCCTGGAGTTGATAATGACGGTAAAGAAAAATCGCATCCACATACATTTCATGGGCCCGCTTTTCAGTGTCCTGATATTCATTGGCATGTTTTAACTCAATTGCTGCTGAATTCAACGGGACCACAACAGTGGTTGATGCAATCGACGGTGCAGGGCTTACAACTACTTGAGGGTTACGTTCGTATTCGATCTGCTGGATCTTGGCAAGATAAGCCCTGGTTGACTTATAATTCGGTACCAATTTCTCAATATCATTGAATTTGGACAGGGCCTCATCCATCTGGTTCTTGTCATACAAATTAATTGCGATGGTATAAAGAAATGCGGCCTGGTCCTCAAGTTGTTGCTCCTGCTGCCTTTTTTTGATTTCCATCTCTTTGGCACGGGCAGCTTCTTGCTTTTTCTCTGCCACAATTTCTTCCCAATGCTGCTCTTCCAAAGCTTTTTGCTGCTCTTGGGCAACGCGTTCTTCTTCCAGTTGAGCATCACGGTCAATACGGGCTAAATACCTCATCGTGGACTTGTAATCAGGAATGACCCAGCTGACTTCTTCAAACTTCTTCTTGGCCTCGGCAAATTTTTTCTGCTTGTACAACTCAACAGCCTGATCATAAACTCCCTCAGCCTGATGGTCGATGGATTCTTTGCGTTCCTTTTCTTTTTCTTCAATTTGCTGCAACCACATTTGCTTTTCTTTGGCGCGTGCAGCCTCTGCTTCCTGCTGCTGACGGGCAATCTCTCCGGCTTGTTGTTTGGCTGCCTCGGCATCAGCCAGGATAATATCCTGGTCAATGATCTTCAAATAACTATCAGTCGCGCGGTAGTCAGGCACAATTTCATCAACGTGCTCAAAAGCATCTTTCGCAGGATGATATTTTTTCTGTTTATAAAGCTCCACTGCCTCTCGGTAAGCTTCTTCTACATCTTCTTTGCGGGTATTTTCACCTTGCTTCATTTGATCATAATGTTGCCTCTCCTGAGCTTGAAGAGCTGCTTCCTGGCGTCTCAGGCGGCGCTGACTTTCTCGGATATATCCTGTCATCTCCGGATGCTCGGTGATGCGGATGGCTTTCTCAAAATAGTCACGTGCCTCATTAAGTTTTCCTTCATTGGTGAGCTCCACGCCCTTTTCATAATATTCCCGGGCACGCTCTTCACGCTTTTGATTGCGTTTAAGAATGGCTTGTTCTTTAATTTTTTCATTAACCTCTTTAATATTTTCACGCGAGATATCAATGAGTTTCTTTAAATCATAAAGATAGCTGGTTTTGGTGTCAGCAGATGTGTCGACAGGCGGCACCTGAACAGGTGCCACCGAAGCGTCCGTTGCAGTTTTCCCGTCGGAAGAAGAGCTTGGGCTATCCGCGAAAGTAAAGGCGGCCGGCCCTAAGCATAGCAAGGCAAGCACTAAATATATGCGGCTACTTTTATTCATTGTGAATTTCATTTTACCATACCCGAAGAGGCGTCTTCCACAACTTTCTCCCATATTTTACGCGCCTTCACATACTCGCCACCCTTGAAATATTGACGTGCTGTCTTTTCTAAATCGACTAATTTTTCTTCAACATCAATGCGATTACGGATATATTCATAGGCTTCGTCATACATGATTTGGCCGGCTGTAATAATATCTTTATAAATTTGTTTTGATTCTTCGTAGTTACCTTGTTTTTGCGCCAATTTGGCCAAGGCCAAGAGACGGTTTAATTCAAGCACAATCTTGCTGTCTTTCTTGGAAAGCTCCTTACGGATCAAAATCCAGGCCCATTGATCGATCTTGGCATCCAACCACTTGGCGCGGTCACGTGCTTTTTCTTCAGGTGTACGGTCATAGAATTTGCCGTCCATGCGCACAAACGGACCCATCGCGGTGTAACTAAGATTGGTCAAATCATCCGTATAGTCAGTGAAATTCCATCCGATGGTCATCTCTGTATTCTGGTTAATGGCACGGGTCGCTTGCAGCAAAATACCTTGTTTGTTGTCCTTGGCTTCAACCTGGACTAGGTCGCGGTACTCGCCGCTGATGGTCCAGTCTTTGCTGATCTTATAATTTAGGCGATGAATCACAAGCCAGGTATGGGTCTGGGTAAAGTCAAAGCCGGTGTCTTGTTCACTCTCGATACGATAAGCAATCTTTTCAGCCGCCTGCCATTGAGCATTAATGTCGTAGACACCTTCAGCGCTTAACACCTGCGCAATGACCTGGTTACCTGTCGTATTCATGGCATCCGCTTGCTGCAGGCCTCCGCCATAACCGTCCTGATAGGAGTATTCGGTAATAAAATTCAAATCATCAAAATTAATAGGACGGTAGGCCATGCCTAAAATGATTTCCTTATGCCGTTCAGCAGTGGTCCCGGCGGTAATATCCTCGGTTTTTGAATAGTCAATTTTGGCGGTAACTGAAAAGTTATCATCAACCTTACCATCAAAAGCATCATACAAGACATACTGGTGTAAGCTATCTGTGCCGATACCTTGGTCAACGCGGTATTCTAATTTTAGTGAATTCTTCAGACGCTCTTCAGCCGTGACCGTGTCTTTTAGTACATAGCCCGCTCCAACGGAAAAGTCAGTACGGTTACTTTGAGTACCATCTAAATTCTGGACCTTGCCCTTTTGAATGCTGCCGTTTAGAGCCAATCTGTCATTAACATCACCGGAGAGGCCAAAAATATTTGAGTTGGAAACATTGCCAGGCTGATTGGTTACTTGATTGGTAATATCGCCCTCTAGGTTTTGCCCATTAACACTACGCACCAATCCATACTTAGACTGATCAGTCGTACCGTTTTGTGGACTGAATGAAAAGCTATTATCGGTTACCGCCTGCAGTTCTTGGTCTAATTTACTGGTGTCACCAAAGCCAATGGTGGTTGTCTTGACACCCGTGGTGTCATTGGACTCAGTCAACGAAGCCGTTTGCTGAGTGTTGCTATCCACTTTTTGGGTGGCTTGCAGGCCAACTGAGGTGGTTGTCACGCCTGTTGTGCCTATCCCCAACGCATCAGTAATTGTTGAACCGCTGCTGGCTTGGGTGGTAGCCGTAATAGTGGTATTTTGGTCAACCTGGGCAGTACCATTAAGATTAACACTGGTGGATTGAGCCCCCGTCGATGATTGGCTCTTGCCAACTGAGAAATCAATCGAGGTATTATTAGATAATTTATCCTTGGTACCCAAGCTTGCACTGGTTGTTGTTGTACCAATCGAAGAACCAGTTTGAGCGACAGATGCGGTGGTGGTGAGGTTATTATTGACCCTGTCTTCCAAGGCGACGCTAGTAGTGTTATCAACTTCTCCAGTATTTAAATTTGTCAGTGTATAATTCGTTGTTAAATCAATGCGTTTATTGAGCTGATTGGTCACCCCAAAAGTAGTAGCTGTGCCCTCGGGACTTATAGTCTCCAGCAGAGAAGCAGCGGTGTGGTCCGTGACCCGATCAGTGATGCCAATGGTGGTGGCACTGTTATTACTATTCTGCACGTCAACCTGTTGGCCTATGGTTGCCTTAATGCGGTCGGTAATATCATATTGGGCCTGGCCGGCAAAGGTCGCGCCATGCTGATTCGTGGTTGAAAGCACACCGTTGACCACACTCTTAGTTTCAATCACCTGGAACTGGCCGGTCAAGGTCAAACGCTTGGCCTGATGCACGATCTGGACCATGGTGGTGTCAGTTTCAGATGCACCCACCTGGGTTGTGGCTTCAAGATTAGCATTGGCCATTAATTTTTGAATATCTTCACTAGCGGTCAAGCGTGTCACCGGCGTCATGTCCCAAGTAAAGCTTATGCCTTCCGTTTGCTTACCCTGTTGAGAGGTTGTATCTGTAGCTCCGAAGTTCGCGTCCACCCATTTATAATAAGATTTGAAACCTATATTATCGAATAACCTGGCATCACCCGTGATGCCATAAGCACTACCGCTGGCTGTAGCACTTGTCTGCAAGGATGTAAAGGTGATACCGCCGTCGGTGGAGACATAGGAACCAGTCTCTTGCGACTGAGTATGTGCATACTCCGCCTTAATGGTGGTGTCCTTGTTCACATGCAAGGTCGCATCAGTACCTTCAAGTTTATATTCCTGGCCAGTGGAATTGTCATCAACATAGGTGCCACCCAGCACCAAATTATCCGTGACTGCTTGGGCCACACGAGCACCTTGGCTTGCTTGAGCGGCCATGCTGGGAACTTGGTATTGATAATCCACAACAACATAAATCGGGTCCCCATTAACGAGATTATTAGAGATAATGGATTCTGACTGTGCAATCATAGACACCGGCTGCCAGAACAGGATACGGCCCTGGCCATTATCTAATTCATAATCAGCCCCATTGACCATGGTTTGGCTTGCCACCACAAGACCTGTGGTCGCGTCACGCACCTGCAAGGTCACCGTGTCACTACCCTGCACCACGTTCCTATATTTAAGGAAGTACAATGAACCGCCAGTCGCCAGGAATTCATTATGTGAAGGCAATTGCTGCACTTGAGCATGATAGATCACCAATTTGGTACGGGCATCTCCATAAGGCGTTGAAGAGACTGATTGATAATCAATTTTACCGCCGTAATAATCTCGGCTAAAGGCTGAAAATTCAGTATCATTAAAGTCGACCGCATAATTACCGATGATGGCGGATGATTTATCCCACTGCACCAATAGATAAAGATTGCCCTGGGTATCCGTAGCATCATAGTTTATAGTTGAATTATCCCCGTAGACCGGATAATAAACATTGGGGTCAAGCTGCCTAAAGAGCGCTTTTTGCGCGCGATCAGAATCATAACTGGATGTGATCAAATACTTGCCCAAAATTTGACCTTTAAGATAAAAGGCACCCTTACCATCTTTATAAAAACCAGGCAATTCGGTTTTATCTTCAATAGGTTCAATATTTCCTGTGTCAATATTGTAGCCGGCTTGGGCATCACCTAAGGCCACAAACATCATGTAATCATCCCCCACCTTCAAGGGACGGCTGTAATGTTCCAAATTGCCTGCTGTCTTAGTCGAAGAAACTCCAGGCGACGGACTGCCGCCAGCCTCTGAAACCCCCTCAACCCCGGAGCTTGTGGAGGTATTAGCCGCTGATTGATCTGAAGCTTTGGCGCTAACCACATCAATGGAATAATCACCATTGGGCAAAATTACTTCCAGGTTATCCTGCTCATCAGCCGACGAGAACCCGCTGGCGAGCAATTCATCCGGCGTCAAGCCATTCTGCTTGGATAATGGCATATCATAGAAGACTTCATTGCTCTTCATGATATGAATACTCCTGACATCGGTACCCTGACGATTAAGATGAATGGTCGCACCCTGAACAGGGATCAATTGATGATTGACATTATTAACTCCTTGCTGGGCATCAATCCACTTACGGTATCGTTCAGCACGATCTTTAAGGATATCTTTATCTTCTTCAGTTTCTTTCTTATAGGCTGCATCATCAACAATCTGACGGACCGTAATTGACTTCTCCTTAGTATCATCGGTATTACCATGTTTATCGGTAACACTTAATACATAGGAATATTTAAAATCAGGGTTGATAATCACATCCTGGTCATCAAAGCCATTCCAGTAGATTGGGTCATTGATATTAATCGGCGTGCCTTCAAAACTCTTCACAATTTTCTTGGTATCAGCATCCATAATATCTAAACGCCAACTACTGATAAAAGGTGCGTAGTTGGTAAAGATCCTGAATTCTGCCTGGCGCACCAGCGAACCACCGTGGAAAAGAACTTCTTCCGTATTTTGAGCGGCATTGGGGGAAACATTAAACAAGGCGGCATTCAATCTTGGTACCGGACGATTGGTGTCTTGTACCAAGCGGATCTTTTCATTGAAGAACACGGCATCCTTACTCTTGGTCTGGCTTTCATCGATGTTAATACCAAAATTAACCTTGGAAATAGAACCCGCAGTGACATCAACAAGTACCGCTTTGTCCGTTGTCAAATAGGCGCCTGGCGGCAAAGTTCTCTCATCTAATCTAAAAAGGTGCCGGCCTGGCAAAAGCCCGGGGATATTAAACTTGCCGTCACGGTCGGTGGTGATAATGGTACCGTCCTCCATGACGATCTGCACGTTAGGAACAGGTTTTTCAACAACGGTCTCATGTGAGACAGGATCATAGTACGGCGGGTCCTGGATGCCATTTTCATTCCAATCAAAGAAAACCTTACCAATCACCGAGCCTAAATCAAATACAGGATCAGGAATGATCTTAACAGAGGCCTGGGCTGGATTAGAAACTGCCTGACCACCAGGAAACTGTGCCAAGGCAGTGTTTTTATAGGTCCCCATGGTGACCCCGCTACCGATGACCAACTGATATTCCAAGGCCTCGGTGGTGGATGGTAGAACATTACCCACAGAGAAAATTAGAGGTCGCTGCCCCATGGGATTACTTATAGGTGCCCCGTTAAGGATGACACGATTATTAAGATATTTAAATCCTGGGGGTATTTCGTCATCCAACTGAACAGTATCGACTGTATTCGTGGATGAAAGATTTTGAATATTGACCGTGTAGGTGATGATATCGCCAACACTGGCCTCTGATTTATTAGCAGTCTTGGTGATATGAAGCAAGGTGCTGTTGCCATCTACAGGAAGGTCAATTTCAGCAACTGAACTGCCGACGGTAAAGGTCTGACCTTTAGACCCTGTCCCAACCGTACGCCCTGCGGGGAAGCTGCTGGCGGTTGAGGGAAAGGTATACCCAGCCGCTGAGACACCTAAATAATAATTACCGGGAGTTACTAAAAAGCTATAAAAACCATCCGCCAGAGTGGTAAACGGATTTCCTGGAGGATTACCAGCAGTACAAGATCCAGCCGTACAACAATTACCAGACATGTCGCAGCACGTGCCTGCGGCATTGCAAGATTTCAAAGTCCCTGCGGCCGGCTGTTTGGTGGTGGCATCATACAAGGTAATCACAGCACTTTGGATCGGTTGATTGTTAGATGGACTGAAAACAACCCCAAATGGATCGGTCAAAGAAACTGAATAAACAATACTAGCTGTCTCAGTGCTGCTTGAACCAACGGTCACTGAAAGATAGTTCGTCGCTGATGGCAGGGCTGTTGTTAAGGTAATCGAGTAAGCCCCACTGGCACTGGTGGTGCCAGAACCAACATTGGTCAAAACAAAATTGTTACTACCATCATAGGTCAAGGCCTCAACTATAACGGGTTGATTGGCTGCTCCTACACCAGTCAAAACAGGCTCTGGGCCTCCACTAATATTATAGGGCCCGGTAGAAGCGGTGATATTACTACAAGTAGGATTACCCTGAGGACAGATGCCCGTAACCGTGGGAATCTGGACTGCGGTTGGATTGGCCACAACGGTCACATTGTTAACAACACCCGGTGAAGTTAAGGTAACGTTAGGGTACGGTGTCAGGCTATTGGCCCCAAGTGCGAGCTGCTGAGTAATTGTCAAACTGGTTGCCCCCTGGTCTTGGCCTACAACCACACGGAAATTACCATTGTCATCAGTCTTGGCCGTGGCCACTAAATCACCGCTGATATCCCGAATGTAAACCACGGAATCAGTTGCACCCTGACCAATCACGGTAGGTGCCTGGCCAACGGTGGTTCCATTGGCTGGAACGCTAATTAAAAGGGTGCTAAAAATCCAGTTCGTATTGTCCCCATCAGGGGTACAGTTCAAGCACGAGATTGGATTCGCAGAATCGTGGGCATTGGAATCTTGCACGGTTAATTCACCCACTATTTGAGCGGTAGGGTTAGATTCATCCAACTTCCACGGGGTATTGGTGACAGTCGATAAAAGAGAAATATGACTGGTATTTGAACCTGCCACATCAAAGGTCTTTGTGACGGTCTGCTCTTCAGTGGCCGTAAATTCAATGGTTTTACCTGGGGTTGTAGAAGTAAAATCATAAAAGGTATTTGTCCCGGCAATGATGGTGGTTGCGGCCGTATTAAATGTAACCTCACCGCTGTCATCATTAAATGTACCGCCGCTATTCGTCCAGTTAGCACCGATGGTAAATGTGGTTGGCGTGGTCGCTGCAGGAGCTTTGAGAGTACCACTCGCACCAATGCTCACTGATCCTGTGACCGCGATCGTATCTGTAGCACTTGATGCATCCAAGAGCGCGGCAGTCACTGAAAGATTACCACTGATCGTCAACGATCCACTCAAGATAAAACTATCCGGCGTGCCATGAGTATCATCAATGACCAAATTGTAATAGCTCACATTATCACTGCAAGAGGTGGTGCAAATACTCAATGTATGCGGAATGGATGTACCTGTTCCCTGGCCCACGTAGGTGAAGGTACCCTCAGCGGTATCCTGAGTTAAGGTCATTGTTTCATCACCTTCAACAAACACATTACCATGATTGATAAAGGTACCTGCACCAGAGGCGCCAACAGTTAAATTTTGACCATTCAAAGTAAGCGTCGAGCTGCTGTTGATGGTTAAATTAGCAACAGTGACAGATGTTGAAAGCACCGGCTGATTGGCGGCATTAGCAATGGTGACTGAATCTGTACTGGTTGGCACTGTTCCCAGATTCCAGTTGGATGCCGTGTTCCAATCTGTGGAGGTGGTCCCTGTCCAAGTAAAGGTGCCCCCACCAAATTGCCAATTGGTATCATTACCTCCATTAACGTAATCATTGCGGTCAATCAAGGTCACATCTGTAGGCAATGCTCCGGCATTGGAATCAGTCACACTCAAATCAGAAATAGTTTGGGCGCCGCCGGCAAGCAACAAAAGCTCAGCCGCATGGGTGGGTGAATCACTGACTAAAGAGAGTCGATTAGGATTAGCAGCACCTGTCAAGATCAAGCTCTTTGTCACCGTCTGGATGCCGCTATGGTCTAAGGTCAAGGTATCTGCGGACGTCACAACCTTGCGCAAATTCGCAAAGGTACTTGTCCCTGAGATATGTTGATTGGTACCGGTCAACGTCACCTGGCCTGAAGAGTTTGTAAATGTACCGCTATTGCTCCAATTGCCAGACACGGTAAAGGCTGTATTTGATACCGTCGTTGGTGCGATCAAGGTGGCGCCAGATGCGATTGACACAGAACCATTGTCAGTTACGGTTGTACCGCTAGCAGAAGTATCAATGGTGCTTGCGGTAACAGTAATTCCGCTATTAATGGTTAAGGTTGCATTAGATGCAAGCAAAAAAGCGTCCTGATGAGTGTTGGTATCATCAATGACAAGATTATTGTAGGAAACATTATTGCTGCCATTGATCAACAAGGTAACATTTGCTGAGGCGCCACCACCTTCACCGATATAGGTGAAGGTACCATGGGTTGAATCCATGGTTAAAGTCAAGGTCTCATTGCCTTCCAAAATCACATTACCACTATTCGAAAAGCCCGAACTTACCGTTAAATTCTGGCCGCTTAATGTAAGAGAAGAACCGCTGTTGATGGTCAAATTTGTTACTGTGACTGGGGTTGATAAAACCGGCTGATTGGCCGCGTTGGCAATGATAACTGTATCCTGGGTCCGAGGCACAAAACCCAAATCCCAGTTGGAAGCCGTATTCCAGGCCGTTGGCGCCCCGGTTGTTCCCCCCTTCCAGGTGATGGTAGCCCCATTAAAGATCCAGTTATGATTATCCCCATTGTCCGTCGAATTGTTAGGCACCAGGGTCACATCAGCTGGCGGCGTCCCGGCATTTGAATCCTGGACATTCAAATAATTAAGAACTTGAAGAGCACCACTGGCCAAAATAATATCGGCTTGGTTATTGGTTAGACTACTACGGATGGAAAGATCCTGGCCACTGGCACCTTCCATGGTTAAGGCATTGGTAAAGGTCTGGGTGCCAGTATGATCAAAGGTCAAGGTATCAGCTGAGGCCACAATCTTACTGAATTGATAGAAGGTCGTGCTTCCGCTAATACTTTGACCAGTACCATTGAAGGTGACCAAGCCATTCTCTGCATTAAAGGTACCACCATTGTTGGTCCAACTACCAGCGACGGTAAAGGCGGTCGCACCCGTTGATGAGGGAGCATCAAAAATACCATTAGTGGCAACAGACACTGAACCGCTATCAGCAATGGTGCTGCCACTGGCATCCGCATTGAGCGTACCGGAAGTTACAGTAAGACTACTGTTGATGGTCAAAGAACTATTCGTAGCCGTGGAAAAGACATCACGGTCTGCAGGGGTGGCGTTGGTATCATCAATGACCAAATTATTGAATACCACATTGTTAGTACATACGTTGGTGCAAAACTGAAATGTATGTGTGACTGACGAAGATCCACCTTGCCCCACAAAGGTGTAGGTACCGTGGGTTGTATCCTGAGTAAGTGTGAGGGTTTCATTACCTTCAAGGAAGATATTACCAAGATTGCTAAATGGACCTCCACCATTGGTACCAACAGTTAAATTCTCTCCGCTCAATGTCAGTGTAGAATTAGCTTGAAGTGTTAAATTACCAACCACGACAGCCCCGCAGGCATAGGTATGGGTTGAAGGACACAAATTAGGATCATAAGTAATGGTGCCTCCGGTCGGCGGAATGATGACCGTATCTCCAGCTGCTGGTACAAGTAGCGGCGTCCAGTTCTGCGGATTGTTCCATTCTGTTGAAACTACCCCTGTCCAGGTGATAGTGGTATTACCAAAATTCCAATTGTTATAATTTCCAGTACCCACAGAATTACCACGGCCCACCAGGGTTTGATTAGTAGGTGATGTCCCTGCATCAGAATCCTTAACATCAACATCTGTGATATATTGCGGTGCCGCGGGTGCCAGATGAATTGTGGCCTTGGTACCACTGTTATTGCTTCGGATCAATAAATTCTCTGAACTGTTGCCTTGCATAGTCAGAGAATCGTTGAAAGTCTGAACACCGCCGGTATCAAAGGTCAAGGTATACGGGCCACCACTGCTGACAATCTTGGAGAATTCAGAAAAATTTGTCGAACCTAAAACAGATTGATTTGTCCCGTTCAAGGTTACTATTTCACTGGCGCCTGGCAAAAAGGTGCCTGTGGCACCATTGTCCCAGTTGCCATCAACAGTCATATTTAAAGTATTAGCATTAAAAATGCCGCTCGAGGTATTGGTAAAATTATTATCGATAAGGATTGGATGGGTAGACATTTGCACGGTACTGGCTGAATTATGCGTGAGATTATAAAAAGCATCCGTGCTTAAGGTACCTCCACTATCTAAGGTTTGGGTGCCAGAAGTACCATTAAAAGTCACTGTACTGGTCCCGGAATTGAAATTGCCTGAATTTGCCCAATTGCCTGTCAAATTGATAGGGCCCGTCGTGCTCGTTATTGTCCCGGCATTCGTGATACCGCCGGAAACAGTTACGCTCGAATCACCAATATTTAAAGTATCATTAGCGGGGATATTAATGCCCTGACCCCAAGCTTGGGAGGGGATAAACGCCATAAGTATAATCACGGCAATGTATTGTTTAAATTTATCGAACAATTTCATTGCCTATATTTTATTTTAATAAAATACTATGAACAACTAAACTTTAATATATTTTATCTAAATTTTTGATATTATATTTCTCTAATGAAACACCTCAAATTTATTATTCTTATTCTTTTAGCTGGGCTTTGCGCTTATGCCAATTCCTTCTCCTGCTCTTTTCATTTTGATGATTTTCCTGCCATTCTCAACGACATAGCCATTCATCAGCTGCACAACTGGCATATCATTTGGAATGTTTGGCCCAGCCGCTTTCTGACCTTCATCACACTTGCCCTTAATTATCATTTCAATGGTGATCATGTATTTGGGTATCACATGGTTAATCTAGCGATCCATTTGATTGCATCTACTCTTCTATATTGGTTGGTTTATTTGATCCTGCTCACACCTGCTATGAAAGACCACCCTATTTCCAAGCATGCGCCAATCATCGCTTTATGTTGCGGTCTTGTTTTTGTTACACATCCCCTACAAACCCAAGCTGTCACCTTCATTTGGCAACGGTCAGCATCCATGGCAGGAATGTTTTATTTGGCCTCGCTATGCTTTTACATTAAATCAAGATCACCCTGTCAACACCCGGTGTTGACAGGGTTTATTTCTCTGGTTGCAGCGGTGGCGGCCATGTTCTGCAAGGAAACCTCCATCACCTTGCCCCTCATGATTTTGCTCTGCGAGTTTACATTCTTTAGCGACGATAAAAAATTCAATTGGCCACGCGTATTTCCATTCTTATTAACATTACTAGTTATTCCATTAACCCTCAAACTTTCAGGTGCACAAGAAATCTGGAGCCAACACAATGGCCCTACACCTAATTTTCAAACCTCCACTTCTCCCCTTCAATATCTTCTGACGGAATTACGGGTGATGTGGACCTACATACGGCTCTGTTTTGTTCCTGTGGGACAAAATCTTGATTATGATTATCCGTCTGCGCACAATCTTTTTGCATTACCAATCTTTATAAGTTTCATTTCATTAATTGCTTTAGCTACTACAACAATTCTGATTTTTAAAAAAGAACGGTTAATAGCTTTTGGTATTCTTTGGTTTTTCTTAACACTTACTCCTGAATCAACCATATTTCCTTTTGATGATGTTATTTTTGAACACCGTCTTTATCTACCGATGGCAGGTTTTTGTATTTTTTTAGTCAGCAGTCTTTATGAGCTTTTGGGGCGGCATTCCCTTAAATATATGTTAGCGATTGTTGCCCTGATCGTGTTGGGCAATACTGTCTTGACCTATCAACGTAATCAAATATGGAAGGACGATATTTCACTATGGTCTGATGTGACGATGAAATCCCCCCATAAAGCCCGCGGGTACAATAATCTTGGATTGGCTTTTGAACACGATAGAAAATTTTTTGAGGCGATTGCTGATTTTGACAAGGCCATTGAGATCAATGACCGCTATGCAGAAGGATACAATAACCGCGCAGGCGTTTATAACCAGATCAATAATTTTGCACAGGCCATTGCTGATTATGACAAAGCCATTGAATTGACCCCTTTTTATGCAGAGGCCTATTATAACCGTGGAGTGGCTTATGCCAGCCGGGGATTTTTGACGCAAGCTTTTTTAGATTTTAACAAGGCCATTAAGCTCTATCCCAACTATGCAAAGGCTTACAATAACCGGGGTGTGGTCTTGGCCAGCGAAGGAAAAATATTTGAGGCCACGGCTGATTTTAATAAAGCCATTGCGATTGATCCCTCCTACCCTGACCCTTACCGCAACCTAGGTATTATTGCTCGTCGTGGTGGAAGTATTATTCGTTGATGATTCAGCTGCCTGATACTGGACCCTGGCTTGGGCCAGGCAACCCTGTTTCTTAGCATACTGACCTGCTACAAATGCAGCATAATCAGAATCCTCCGGCAAAGCACCACCTGGCGGAACAGGCTGACCTGCAGCTTTCGCCTGAGCTACCGCTGCATTACGCGTGGCGATCCAAGCCTTGATTAACTTGTCTTGATTCGCAAACATCGTTGGATTAGCTTTCAACTCCGCAGCTCTGTCCGCGCCTTCCTGTTGATAACAAGATACCTGTGCAGTGGTAAATGCCGCTGCAGCTGGATCGGCTGTCGCAGCGAAAGAAATTTGAGGCAAGAAAATTAAAGCCACCATCATTGCTGCCATTGAATTTTTCATACCATCCCCCTTGTTAAGATTAATAAAATTTTCTCAATTTCTTCATTCTAGACAATCCACCAATTAGCTCCATCAGAGACCACGGTATAGGCCTGGTATGGCGTCGAGGTAGAGACTGAAGCCACGCCATCAATATTCCCACTGCTGGGTGATAATGTCATTATCCCAGCGGCAGTATCTATTTTCTTAATTTGATATACACGTCCCGGCACACTGCTGGCTGCCGGCAAGGTAATGGTGACGGTACTAGTGCTGGTCGTGACTAAAATAACGTTATCACTGGCCGCAGCGCTGTAGTTACTGCTGACATTATTGAACTTAACTGCAAAGGAACCTACCACATTAAATGATGAATTAGGCAGCCAGGTGCCGATACCTACGTTACCGTTCATGACCACCAGCCCGCCAACAGGTATGGTTGTACCTATGCCGACATTATCGCTGCCGGAAGTCGTATACATGTTTGAGCCACTGATCGTCCATCCGCTGACCCCACCTGCCGTTGACCAGGTAGCATTACCAAAGGTATCAAGCGAGGTGAGCACATAATTTGATGCTGCTCCATTCCCGCTCATGGCAAAGAATTGTGTGCGGGTCGTGCCAATCACGTCGAGCGCCTGGCCTGGATGATATGAACCTATACCCACATTATAGTTTGTTCCTGTTCCATAGAAAACTGTTGGATATAGAGAACCTTCTACGTCTAATGTGGCATTAGGAGATACTGAATCGATACCAACGTTGCCTCCTGACATTAGCATCATAGCTGCAGATCCATTAGCTGAAATGCCTATTCCCGTATTGCTATTGACCGAATAAATACCAGTATTAGTATTGCTACCGTTCCATCTTATTGCTGTAGCAGATGCAGAACCAACAGTAGAGAGATTTAATATTCCTGTTACCATGCCATATTGATTCAAATAAGATACTTGCGTTCCTGCTACTCCAAAGACTATTGCAGTAGCATTATTAGACCAATACATTCCAGA
>Ga0206849_1053_pt1 | contig 19539 bp, 14 predicted proteins | sample Alteio_BWOrgCont_15_FD_152892 | JGI IMG/M metagenome (GOLD analysis project Ga0206849, IMG submission 152892) | Enriched cells from forest soil in Barre Woods Harvard Forest LTER site, Petersham, Massachusetts, United States -... | ecosystem: Environmental > Terrestrial > Soil > Temperate forest >...
ATGAACGTGCTTCATTTGCACCTTTCGGACGACGAGGGCTTTAGGGTCGAGTCGAAGGTCTATCCAAAATTACAGCAATTGGGTTCAAACGGCTTTTATTATACCCAGGATCAAATCAAAGAGCTGGTAAATTACGCGCACGACAGGGGTATTATCATAGTACCCGAGTTTGATTTGCCCGGCCATTGTACAAGTATCCTCGCCGCTTATCCCTTTTTGGCAAGCTACCCTGCCAATTATAAACCTGCAAAACGTTACAGGCTGGATACCATTAAAAATTTAAACCTGATGTCGGTTATGAAATTTATCAGCGAAACCGCTACACCGACTATCGACCCCAGCAAAGAAAGCACCTATACTTTTTTCGATAACTTTTTTAAAGAAATGAGCGGCCTGTTCCCCGATAGCTACCTGCACATAGGCGCTGACGAAAATAACGGCGTCGCCTGGAAACAAAACCCTGCAATTGTTGCGTTTATGAACGCAAAAGGCATGAAAAACACAGATGAACTGCAGGCCTATTTTGTTGAAAGGCTGCATGCGATCGCCCAAAAATACAATGAACGTGTTATTGGCTGGGAAGAAGCATTTAACCAGTCGGTACCCGGCGACGTTATCATTCAAAAATGGAAACCTTCAGCAGTCGATACCTTATCCAATAAGATAATCAGCCATAATAATCAGATGATCATATCATGCGGTTATTATCTTGATTTATATTTCCCGGCCTACATACATTATTTGAATGACCCGGTTTCGGCAAATGTAAGCGCCGCCGATGCTGAAAAAGGCATACTCGGCGGCGAGGCTGCTATGTGGAGCGAATCGGTAAACGAGGGAAATGAAGAAATCCGCGTATGGCCGCGGTCTGCCGCAATTGCAGAAAGGTTATGGTCTTCCGCTGATGTTAAAGATGTTGAGGATATGTACCGTCGTTTATGGATGCTTGATTTTGAGCTGAACGACCGCGCCATTGAAGAAAATACCAATTATATCAAAATACTCGCACGCTGGGTCAATGACGAGGACCTGACACCTGTCAGAACACTTGCCGGCGTTTGTGCGCAGGTAAAAGGATACAAACGCTTGATGGGCAGCATGCTGGGGCAGGGCGCGGCACATCCCAACTTATCGTCGCTGATGGTGAATATTGCGGACGCCGTGCACACAGATTCCGAAAAGGGTTGGTATTTTAGGAACCTGGTAGCTTCGTACTTGGACAAGCATGATGCCGCCGACCTTGAACAGATAAAATCACAGCTGCAGCGCTGGCAAAATAACAAAGTACGGTTTAATGCTTTGGCAGCGAATAACCCCTACTTGCAGCAGATCAGCGATTTATCAGATAATCTTTCAAACGCGGCAGCAATAGGTTTGCAGGCATTAAATGGCGAAGGCAGTAAGGACGACCAATTGAACCAACTGCAGGCGATTGAAAAGCCATTGCATGAGGTAGAGTTAGCCATTTTGCCCGAAATAGAAGCCTTAATTACAGGTACACTTAAGCCGCGACCGGTGGCCTACCCGATGTTTTAACAAAAAAACCGGGCCCTCAATTGAGGGCCCGGCCATAGTTGATTGAATTGATATAGTTTAGACTAAGTTGCTCTTGATATAAGTTATACTTTTTGTAATGCTGTCAAAAGGGTCGCCGGGGCAAACATCCTGTTCTACAAAAAAGTATTGCAAGCCGGCTTTCTTTGCATGCTTAAATATATTTTTAAAGTCGATGATGCCATTGCCAACCTCGGTAAACATTTGTTTAGGGGTGTTGTCCATATCTTTTAAATGCCACAGCGGGAAACGGCCCGGGTATTCTTCAAACCGGGCAATAGGGTCTTGTTTTGCCTTCGTCATCCAGTACATATCCATTTCCATTTTTACCAGGTTAGGATCACTGTTGATCAACAGCATTTCGTAAGGATATTTCCCGCCCTCCTGTATAAATTCAAAGTCGTGGTTGTGGTAACAGAGCTGAATACCTGCTTTTTTACAGGTGTCGCCGGCTTTGGTAAGTTCTTCCCCTACTTGTTTGTAATGATCAAGCGTGCCACGCTCCGCCGGGGATAACCATGCGCATATCATATATTTCAGGCCTAATGCAGCCGCGTCGTCAACGGCCTTGTCCCAATCGTTTAATATAGTGCCTTTCATCGTCGGGCCGTCTTCGCCCAAACGATAGTGGCTGCTCAGCATAATCAGGCCGTTATCCTTTAATACTTTTGAAAACACCGCAGGGCTCATGCCGTAAAACAATTCATTGCCGGTATAAGTAGCCCCCTCAACGGAATTATAACCTACCTTCGCCACTTTAGCCAAAGTACCCGTTGGGTCTTTTGTCATGGCATCACGAACGGTGTACAATTGAAGCCCGATATATTTTTTATCATAGGCAAATAAACGGGGTGCAACTAATAACCCGGCAGAAAGCACAGCCGATGTCTTCAGGAATGAACGTCTGGTAGTCATAAAATTTATAATTGGTGATGGTAAATATAGTGTATAATTTACACCAAACCAATAGTAACTTTAATTTTACAAAATTATATCTGCGAGCAATCCGAAGGTACTAAAAACGTGGATGTAATCCGTGATACAAGCTTTGCATCGCTATAATCGGGGATGGCGCTTATCCTTTTCCATTCCGGATCGCTGCCGAAAGCTTTCCAGTGACTATCATGCGCGGCCATATCATCAAAAGTTATCATATAGGTAAGGTTTGGCCGAAGGCTGCCAATAAGCGTCTCTCCAAAAAACACAGGGTTAAAGCCAAGCCTTTTAAAAACATCGATCTCACCTGCGCTGTTGAACATTTGGAGCTTTACTTTACCAGCGTCTTCGCTGGCATGCTCGTACCTGCGCAATTCAAATATCCGCGGTTTCTGTCCGGGCGCCTGCAATTTTGGCGCATGTTCAAAAGCCCTCAGCAGCCAGCTCTCTATGCGCTCATAAGCGGGGTCGGTGGCGGGGGCATTTAAATAAGCCAGGCCCGCCTGCCGGTAAACTTTATCATTTGCCAACTTGTCCTGCACAGCAATAAAATCGTCCCATGATGTAAAAGGTATCAAAACATAAAGTTTGGTTTGGCCATCGGGTTTCAGCTCGGTAAAAACGCCGATATATTTATTGCCAATGCGATTCAGTGCAGGAATGGCAGCATCTTTAAAATAATCTTCAACCAATTTTTGCTGCTGCGCGTTTTTTAAGGTATAAACGCGCAGTTCATAAAATTCCCGGCCGCTATTTGCAGAATTTTCCGATGCCATACTTATTTGCGGGATCAAAGCCCCGGCTGCGCTTGTTAATAATGATGCTTTTACAAAGGAACGTCTTTTCATGGGTTGGTGATTAGTGATTGGAGATTAATGTAAAATAAAAGCCCGATGTTTTCGGCGAAAATAACTTTGGTTTGTAAATATGGTTGATTTTTTCAACACGAAGATACAGAGAAGACGCGGAGGCCGCAGAGAGATAAAATGAAGCCTTTTTCATCCTAAAATAAAGTACTAAATGCTTATACCCTGTTTAAAAACGAGACGGTATAATTACCTTAGGCCAAAGTTCCTTGCCCATGGCTTCAGCCAACGGAATATCGGGAATTGAAATTTGTAGCATCGCCGCAATGTTGTATGTAGCGCTACACATGCTACACCCTGCTACAAAACGCTACAGCACTGACTATTAGCATTTTAAGTACTGACAATTTTTTGTCAGTGACAAAATCTTGTCACCACTTTTTCCGTTTCCGGGCAAATTTTTTGTGTCCCTCCCATGGGTTGTCTATTGGCTGAAGCCAATGGCAATGGGGAGTATTTTCTTCCAGCCTTTCGGTCCCGATGGCTATCGGGATTACAGACTTTCGGACTAATCTCTAACCTCCAGTCTCTAATCACTAAACCACTTCTTTTTACAAACTAACAACATTCTTTTGCATAAACTTGTAATATTATATTAAGTCTATAGTCTTAAGTGGAAAGTTAGAAGCCGGAACCATTACCGGGCTTTTCGGTTTCGACTTAAGACCATGGGCTCAAGACTTTCGACTTAGAATAAAATGGACAATCAATTTTACAGGCAAATTTTTGATAAACACCAGCATGTTGAGGCTGTGCCCTCCAATAAAGAAATCACAACCTGGGCTTTGCAGGTGATCAGGCTGTTATTTCCCGAACAGGCAAAACGGGTTTATCACGATGTTCATGCGCTGAAGGATGAATTTGTACGCCTTGAAAATGAGCTTGCCCTGATAATGAATGCTACAAAGGCCTGCCAGGATTGTAATAACGAAATGCTTGCGAACGCCGTTTTTGAGCAAATGCCCGAGTTATATGACTTATTAAATACCGACATCCAGGCAATATTTAATGGCGACCCGGCGGCCTGCAGCGAATTCGAGGTGATACGTACTTATCCCGGTTTTTTCGCCATATCGTTTTACAGGCTGGCGCACAGCTTGTATAAACATAATGTTCCGCTGCTGCCCCGCATACTTACCGAATACGCCCATTCAAAAACAGGAATTGATATACACCCCGCTGCCGAAATTGACGAATATTTTTATATAGATCACGGTACAGGCATTGTAATTGGCGAAAGCTGTATCATCGGTAAAAATGTAAAGCTATATCAGGGTGTTACATTGGGGGCTTTAAGTGTTACCAAAAGTTTGGCCTTTACTAAACGCCACCCCACGGTTGAAGATAATGTGGTTATTTACGCCGGCGCAACTATTTTAGGCGGCGAAACTGTTATCGGGCACGATAGCGTTATCGGCGGCAATGTATGGTTAACCAGGAGCGTGGCGCCAAATTCAACTGTATATCACAAACCCGAGATCACTGTATTTAATAAAACAAAAGTTTAATTATGGCTGGTATTATTGATCTGATAGGCAATACGCCTATGGCCGAAATTAAAAAGCTCAACCCAAATCCAAATGTCCGGATCTTTGCAAAACTTGAAGGCAATAATCCCGGTGGAAGCGTGAAAGACAGGCCCGCGCTAAATATGATCAGAAGCGCGTTGGAGCGGGACGATATAAAAGCCGGCACAAAACTTATAGAAGCAACCAGCGGCAATACCGGTATTGCACTGGCCATGATTGCCTGTTTATATGGTTTGGAGATTGAACTGGTAATGCCATCCAACTCCACCCGCGAACGTACGCTTACCATGGAAGCTTTCGGCGCAAAAGTAACCCTGCTTGAAGGCATTGAGGTTTGCCGCGATTATGCCGAAGAAAAAGGCGCGAGCGGCGAATATTTCCTGCTAAACCAGTTTGCCAATCCTGATAATTTCAGGGCCCATTATAAAACTACCGGCCCCGAAATATGGCGCGATACGGACGGCCAGATCACTCATTTTGTAAGCTCAATGGGGACTACGGGGACTATTATGGGTTGTTCGAGGTTTTTTAAGGAAAAGAACCCAGATATACAGATAGTGGGTTGCCAGCCAACCGAAGGCTCGTCAATACCCGGCATACGCCGCTGGCCGATAGAGTACCTGCCCAAAATATTTGAGCCGGAGCGGGTTGACAGGGTGATCGATATATCCGAAGCTGAAGCAACCGCTATGGCGCGCCGCCTGGCTAAAGAAGAAGGTATTTTTGCAGGCATGAGCAGCGGCGGGGCAATGGCAGGCGCCCTTAAACTTGCTGGAGAACTAACCGAAGGCACCATAGTATTTATTTGCTGCGATAGAGGTGACAGGTATTTGAGCAGCGAGTTGTTTGGGTAGGTTTGCACGTTTCACGCCTCACCTGATCCTCTCCAAAGGAGAGGACTTTGAATAGCATGCGGCTAATTTTCAATATTCTTTCTAACTCCCTCTCCTTTGGAGAGGGCCGGGGTGAGGCGTAATTTCTCAATTTTCCTCGCATACCTGTAACAAATGGTCAGCGGTAAAAGCCCCGCAACGCCAAATGAACAATCTATCAGCTGCCAGTAAAAAGGAATGCCGCGTATCGGGCCGGCTATAAATGCAAGCGGGAATACCATTACGCAGGCAACGATGCCAAACTGCAATACCCATATATTTTTAACCGGGTCTTTTAGCGGGCCGATAAAGGTAGTTGCAATAACCAAATGCCCAAAGGCAAGCCAGTCGGTGCCATAGCTTAAATAAGGATACTGCTGATTCGTTACCTTTACAGCGGAGTAAATGGTATTGATCCAGTGCCCCATTGTTGACGTGGGTGTTGAATGACGCGCTAAAAAGGCAAGTTCGGTCTCAATGGGGAAAGCGGTGATGCCGCTTAATGCCAATCCTATCATAAACAATACCAGCCATATGCGGATTGCGGTTAATAATTGTTTTTCGTTCATCAGGATCAGCCTTAGGTAAGTTGAATATTTTTTAAGTAATCTGCATTAAATTTAGCGCTTTGCAGGGGTGTTTCATTAAAAAAGCGGGATTGCTCCACAAAAAAATATTGCATGCCGTTGTCCATAGCCGTTGAAAGCAGGTGCGGGTAATTAATAACTCCTTTGCCCAAATCACAGGCTGATTCATCCTGGCTGCCCGCCGGCAGCCTTTCTTTTAAAACGTCGCGCATGTGGCAAAGCTTAAAGCGGGGGCGATACTTTTTAATATAGGCCTCCGGGTCCTGGCCCCCGGTTACGGTGTAGTAATAATCCATCTGGAAGTCGACAAATTCTTTATCAGTATAGGCCAGCAAAACATCCAAAGGCAACTGCCCTTCAACCGGTATGTACGGGTAATCGTGCGGGTGATAAGCAAAGCCCAAACCATTTTTGGCGCAAATAACGCCGTAATTGTTAAACTCTTCGGCTATTTTTTTAAATGCATCAATTGTTTTTTGCGGGCCTTTCCAGGGATAGATCAAATATTTCATCCCGATTTCAGCCGCCTGGGCCGCGGTTTTTTCAAAGCCTTCTATGTCGCCTGCATAGTGACTTGATATGATGGTTAAACCGTTGCCGTTAGCTATTTTATTGAATTCTTTGTTGGTCATCCCCCAAAATATACCTTTATTGCCGCCAAAACTTTCAATTTGCGTGTAGCCCATTTTGCCGATTTGTGCCAGGGTACCGGCCGGGTCTTTTTCCATATCTTCTTTCACCATGTAAAGCTGGATGCCGATGGCGGGGAGTTTTTTGCTTTGGCTTTGCGCAAACAGGTTGTTTTTTATCAGTGGGATTGATAAAGCCAAAAGGCTTGTGTTTTTGATGAAAGATCTTCGGCTGCTCATTATGATTATTAACTTAGGTTGATAAAGATGCAATTTTTCCCGCTTTCTTTGGGCTTTCCCTGCATACTCCATGTTTAGATTTTACCACAAAGTTCGCAAAGAAGGAACAGAGTTACACAAAGATTTATTAGTTGAGATAATTTTAAATATTCCCCTTCTTCATTTCCTCAACCGCGTGATGCGCCGCCCGCGCTGCAAAAGCCATATACAAAATCGACGGGCTTTGATTGCCCGTGCTCGTCATACAGGCGCCGTCGGTAACAAATACATTGTTGCAAAGGTGCATCTGGTTCCATTTATTTAATAATGAAGTTTTGGGATCATTCCCCATGCGGCAGCCGCCCATTTCGTGAATATCAAGGCCCGGCGCCTGGTGGGTATCATGTTTTTCAATATCCTTTAAGCCGGCTATCTCCAGCATTTCGGCGCTTTGGGTCAAAAAATCGGCCACCATTTTATCATCATTATCATCGTACCCCACCGATGTTATTAGCTGCGGTATCCCCCATGGATCAACCTGGTCGGCGCTCAAACGCACATGGTTTGCTTCTTTGGGGATTGTCTCGCCCTGCATAAACATGCCTGCGTACCATGGCCCCGGTTCGGTTACGGCATCCTTATAACTGTCGCCTATGCCATCCAAACCCTCCCTGTAAGCCGGGCCCCGGCCCGAATAAACGAAAGTTAAAAAGCCGCCGATATAATCGGTTTCCTGTTTATGAAGGTTGCGGTAATTGGCGATGATCGGGTTTGTGGGGTTTCTTCCATAATAATATTTATCTTCAAAACCATCATAAGTACCATGTACACTTGCCCGGTAATTTTGGAATGCCATAAATTTACCAAGCAGGCCGTTATCATTACCCAGGCCGTTCGGGAAACGGTTTGATTTTGAATTTAATAATATCAAATTGCTGTTTAAGCATGCCGCGTTTAAAAATATCACTTTAGCATAATAAGTTATCTCATGCTTTGTTAGCGCGTCAATTATTTTGACGCCGGTAACTTTCGCTTTTTGCTCATCATAAATAATGGAATGCACCACCGAATGCGGCCTGATGGTGAGATTACCCGTCTTTTTTGCCCAGGGGAGCGTTGAGGACACCGAGCTAAAATAGCCGCCGAAAGGGCAGCCGCGCGTACAAAGGTCGCGCGCCTGGCACTGCCCGCGGCCTTGTTGCAAATGGATCGGTTCGGGTTTGGTCAGATGCGCCCATCGGGTGCGTACCATAAACCTGTCTTTATAATGCTGGCTTATTTTTCTTTGGATTTCTTCCTCCATGCAGCTCATTTCAAAAGGCGGTAAATATTCGCCGTCGGGCAATGCTTCCAGGCCATCTTTACCACCGCAAATGCCGGCAAATTTTTCAACATGCGAATACCATGGCGCTATATCATTGTAGCGTATGGGCCAATCTATGGTATAGCCATACCGCTGCGGGGCTGTAAACTCAAAATTACTCCAGCGCTGGCAGGCCCGGCCCCACATAATTGATTTACCGCCAACCTGGTAGCCGCGTATCCAGTCGAAGGGTTTTTCCTGTATGTATGGATGTTCTTTATCCTTAACAAAAAAATGCTGCGTGTCTTCGCCAAACGCATAACATTTGCTGATCACCGGGTTTTCTTCCTTTACTTTCAAAGGCTCTTCCATCCGGTGTTGAAAATCCCAGGGGTTCTTCATCGCGGTGGGATAGTCCTTAATATGCTCGATGTTACGCCCGCGTTCGAGCACCAGGGTTTTTACGCCCAGGTCGCATAATTCTTTGGCGGCCCATCCGCCGCTGATGCCCGAGCCGATGACTATGGCATCGTAAGTGTTTGTTTGCATAATAGCCCCTCTAAATCTCTCCGCCAATTGGCGGAGAGACTTTTTAAAGTTTGTTTATTAAGATCCTCCTTCGCGAAGGTTAATTGGTTTGTATCTAAGTTGTCTTTTTATATATATCTCGCCAAATCGCAAATCAAAAGTCTCCTCCCTTTACGGGGAGATTTAGAGGGGGCTTCTAATTTAAAAAAATCTCGTCCATAAACACCCATCCCGGCTGTTTTTTTACCGGGTCCCATGGCGGCAGCTTTTGTATAGGTTTTGTTATGATTTTTAAGCAGGATATAGAATGGGCCGCGGTCAGTTTACAATCAATCCCCTTTACTGTAAAAGGGTCATCTTTTTTTGGCGCTGCCGTTTTAATACTGCTTAATAATTTTAAATGAGTCGCGTCCTTACCACCCCATATCTCTATCCCGACAGGTAAAAAAATCTGGCTGCCGGTATTCCGCATGCAATTCAGGGTGATGGTATGCAAATCAACCGGCTTTGCAAATTGCATATAAACAACCAGGTCTTTTTGCGAGGCTATCCATTTGCCGTTGCCAAAATTAGTGCCGCCCAAATCTTTGTCTATCAACGTTTTTGCCCCGTCGCCGCTGTATTTCTCATTTGGCCCGGTTATAAAACTGATGCTATCGGGTGTGTAGGTGCTTTTGTAAAAATTAGCCTGAACAATGTCACTGCCGAACCAGCCGGGCTTATATGCTTTTGCTTTTATCGCAGTATTTTGGGCGATTATAATACCCGGTTTATACAGCAATGCTTTTATACTGTCGGGGTCGGTACCATCCGTAGTATACCTTATCTCGGCGCCTTTTATCGGGTGGCTCAATTCAAGCGTCATCGGTTTGCTAAAAACAAAACTGGTGTTTTTTACCTGCGGATCGTTTAGCTTAATGGGCTTGCCATCGTCTTTAAAGCCTTTTATAAAATCGATATTTTTATTGCTTTTCTGCAGACTTGCAATTTCATCATCCGGTAAACCGGTATCCCATAAAGCAACTTTTGTGAGGCTTTTTATTGTACTAATTTGCTTTATCGCCTGCGGATCTAACCTTGCACCAGCCAGTGAAAGCGTTTTTAAATACTTAAGCGATGCAAGGTCTTTTAAGCTCTTCCCTGTTATATCCGAAAAATTAAGGTTCAAAGTACGCAGGTTTTCAAATCCGGCAATTGTTTTTAGTTCGGCATCCTTTACCGGCATTTTATTAAGATCAAGCGATACTACCTGCTTTTTTATCGCACTCAATTCCTCTAAAACCTTTGGCTGGTAAGTTTTTTTATTGTAGATATTTACGCCAAGCGCCGGGGATTCCCGGGCAATGGAGTAGATGACCCGGTAATTATTATTCAGCTTTTTTATCACCTTGTCATCGGCAGCGGCAAAGTCATATTGCTCTTCTGTTTCTTCAGCAGGTTTTAAATAATTTGCTGCAATTACCCTTAACGAATCAGTTGGAGGCAGGTCAATTACTTTCTTTTTAAAGTCGGCGTTTTCTTTTATCCATAAATAAAGCACATTCATTTCATCAGCTGTTAATTGCGGTTTGCCGGATGGCGGCATGTGCTTTTTATCGCCCTCGGGCATGTGGATGCGTTGCAGCAGCAAGCTTAGCTCCGGCTGCCCGGGTATAAATAGTTTACCGTCTTTGCCTCCTTTAATCACCGATCTTTCATCGGTAAGTTTCAGTCCACCTTTTATTTTATCGGGATTATGGCAACTGATGCACTTGTCTTCAAAAACCGGTTGTACCACATCACGAAAAACCAGGGCCTTATCAATGGGCACCAACTTTTTTTCAGGATGCCATACCGGGGCCAAAATAAAGTTTTCGCCATGGGTAATATCAGCGCCGTAATGCCCGGCAACAATAACGCAAAGCACCGCTGCTGCCGCCGCCGACCGCGCGATTTTTGGGCTGTACCATTTAGCAGAGCGGCACCGGTAAATAATTGATGAAATAAAACACACGCTTACACCAAACCACTTGTGAAACTGCAGGGTATCCCCTTCATAGCCTGGCTCTTTCGACAGAAATAAGCCCATAATAACCGTAATTCCGGCAAAAAGAGCGCCGGTAAGCCATAGGTAAGTAGTAAAATCATGGTACAATTTTTCAGTGCGCAGCCTTTCCTTAAACCTGAAAAACTCGAGCACCATCGCCATGATTAGTACAACTATAGGGAAATGGATAATTAAAGGGTGCAGCCTGCCGATGGGCTGCAACCATTGCGGTATCACAATATTGTCGCCAAATAGCAGGAAAAAGATGATAAAGATATTGAGGGCAAATAGCAGGTTCTCTGCAAAACCTTTGTGGTGGGGTTTTATCATCGTTCAATATAAATAATCATTCGCAGATTTTAACACACAGAGTAGGCGCAAAGGCCACTGAGTTTGAATTATTAATTTTTGTACCATTTTATATGTAAATCCATGAAATTGCGATTATCTGCTTTTAAGTCAACCACTTGCCTGCTTTCCTTATCAATAACAACATCTTTGATACACTACTATGTTTTATATAATTAACAACAGCTTTCATACACTACCGCACTACCCTACCACCCCTATTCGATTGATAGATTGACTATTGTACCTGGAGGCAAACCTCTTGTTTTACAATAAATTTGATAACTTAGTTCCCGATACACCTCCATGTCAATAACTTCGAAATTGTCAAGCTCATCCTTGCCACCTAAAAATAAAAATTTCTTGAACCCAATACACTGGCTAAATTGCAAATTCGGAGCTATCTTTTTCCTTAGTGTATTAAATTTTTCGATCTCTAAAAGGCCATTTTTAAAATCATCTGTTTCCTCATTTAAGAAAGACTCTATATTGGCATCTAACTCAAATACCTCAGCCGTCGCCGGATCTAACATCAAGATAAAAGTTTTACCGCCGGAATAATTAACAGCATACTGCCGTCCAACCCAATCAAAAGCAAAGCAATAGCTATTACCCTTGTATTTTTTAAAAAATTCAAATGCTATTTCTGTCCATAAATAAAAAGAGCCGATCGTATGTATTTTAAAAAGACCATTTTCAAAAGCGATACCTGCAAATCCTTCAAATAATTCCCGAAGTTCCGGTAAGTTAGATAATGCACTTGAACCGACTTCATTATACTGTCTTAAATAGGTATTGTCGCTGCCCGACTGTTTAAAAGCCCCTAAAAACTCACCTAATTTCATTACTCTTTAATTGCTAAATTAACTTCGGTGCCTGGTTTAAGTTTATCTGATTTTGATCTGAGGGCCAAAACTTCTTCTCCCGCCCTCAGTGTCAAAAAAACATCCAACTACACCCTCGTAAATTTATAAGGGTAAACCTTTCCGGATGCCCATTGTGCAACATACAAATTCTCATCATCATCGACACAAACATCATGTGGGTTCAAAAATATTTTCTCGGCCTGGGCCATGGGTTGTAGCGTGTCGTCTTTATAAATTGGTTCGGTACCGCCTATGTTTGATACCACTTTGTTATCCTTGTCTAAAATCGTTGCAAAACCCGAGTCAGCTTTGTTAAGGTCAGGTGAGCGTAATACCGCGGCGTACAAATAATTGCCTTTTATCACGGGCCGGCATACGCAGGCGCCGGGCAGTTTAATAATATCCATCAATTTGCCCTCCATGCTAAAGCGCTTAAAGCAATGGCGGGTGCGGTCAGTTATTAAAAGGGTCGGCGTTTCATTGCGCCGGTCAATTAATATGCCGTGCGCATTATCAAAGTGCTCGTCGCCATCACCGCGGCCGCCCCAAAAGTTTTTCAGCTTGCCGTTTTTATCATAATGCATGGTGTACTGCGCGCCGTAGCCATCGGCAATAAAAATATCGCCGTTAGTGTCTATAGTAGTTTCGGTTGGGATAAATTCCTCGGCTTTTTTGTAAACGCCGGTTTCCAGCGGTACATCAATGGTCAATAAAATCCGCCCATCCATGGTGGTTTTGTAAACATGGTGTTTTACCGTATCGGTTATGAAAAGAAATTCCGTCCCATTCTCGTTAACCAAAGTCAAACCATGCGCACCCGGAAAATCGTGCCCCCAGGTATCCAGCAGCTTGCCCGATTTGTTGTAGATCAGCACATTGTTTTTGGTTTCATTGGTAAGCAGCAAAATACGGCCTTTTGAATCCTGCACCATTTCGTGGCAATCATTCACCGGGTTTTTCATCGGATCGGCCTTGCTCCAGGCATTATCCATGCGATAGCGCATATTCCCATGCCCGTAAACCGGACCGTCGTTTTTTGCAAGCAAATCTTTAGCGATAAAAAAGCTTGCCGAGATTAAGGCTGTTTGCTTTACGAATTTTCTTCTTTCCATTGTTTTTGCGTGATTACACCGATTATATTATGATTGCACCGATTGTGTTACGATTGCACCGATTATGTTTCGATTGCACCGATTATTTTTTGATTACACCGATTATTATCGTTTCTAATCCCTAAAATCACTTAATCCCGGTCAGCTGATTATCCCTTTCACCACATTCCCGGCCACATCAGTTAACCTGTACCTGCGGCCCTGGCTTTTAAATGTTAGTTTTTTATGGTCGATACCCAATTGGTTTAATATTGTTGCGTGAAAATCGTGCACAGGAACCGGGTCCCTGATAATATTATACCCGAATTCATCGGATTCACCATAAACCAAACCGGGTTTTATGCCGCCGCCTGCCATCCAGATGCTGAAACAGCGTGGATGATGGTCGCGGCCGTAATTTGCTTTTTCCAGTTTTCCCTGGCTGTAATTGGTGCGGCCGAACTCGCCGCCCCAAATTACCAATGTCTCATCTAACAAGCCACGCTGTTTTAAATCAGTAACCAAAGCTGCCGAAGCCTGGTCAACATCCTTTGCCTGGCCGGCCATTTCCTGCGGCAGGTTATTGTGCTGGTCCCAGCCCTGGTGATATAATTGTACAAAGCGAACGCCGTTTTCTGACAGTTTGCGGGCAAGCAGGCAGTTCGCAGCATACGTTCCGGGTACCAAACAATCGGGGCCGTACATTTTTACAATATCGTCCGGCTCCTTTGATACATCCATTATCTCCGGCACAGCCGATTGCATCCGGTAGGCCATCTCATATTGCTGTATCTTGGTGGTTATTTCAGGGTCGCCAAACTCTTTGTATGATATGTCATTAAGCTCGGCCAGTTTGTCCAGCATCTTGCGGCGGTCGCCCCGGTCAATACCGTCCTGGTCATTCAGGTACAATACCGGGTTTTCGCCGCTGCTAAACTGCACACCCTGGTGAATAGAATCTAAAAAACCATTGCTCCAAAGCTTTGAATATACCCCCTGCCCGTTTCCTTTCCCTTTTGAAAGCAGTACGGTAAATGCAGGCAGGTTTTTATTTTCACTGCCCAGGCCATAGCTCACCCACGAGCCCATGCTCGGGCGGTTACCCTGCTGCGCACCGGTTTGAAAAAATGTTAACGCCGGATCATGGTTGATGGCTTCGGTATTCATCGATTTGATGATGCAAATATCATCAGCTATTTTACCAATATGCGGAAACAGGTCGCTTACCCATGCCCTGGATTCGCCGTATTGTTTAAAATCATAAAAGGAGCCAACCAGCGGAAAAGACTTTTGCTGCGCGGTCATCCCCGTCAGTATCTGGTTGCCGCGCACTGATGCCGGCAACTCCATACCCATCATTTCACGGAGTTTTGGCTTATAGTCAAATGATTCCAACTGTGAAGGGGCGCCATCCTGGAACAGGTAGATCACCCGTTTGGCTTTGGGGGCAAAGTTCGGTATCCCGGGCACAAAATCAGCCTCGCCGTCAGATTCTCCGCTAAAAAGATTAGGTATGAGCAACGAGCCCAGGGCGACGCTGCCTATGCCCAAACTTAATCTTGATAAAAAGCGGCGCCTGTTAATATTGAGCCGGTGTTCTAAAAAGTCTTTCTCCATATCCATCAGGTTTTTGTAATCGCTTCTTCCAAATTATAAATGGTATCAACAACTTTCATCATAGCGGCGATGGTAACTTTATCCAAATTATCGGGGATGGGGTACTCGCCTACACCAAGCACTTTTGCGGCTGTTTTCCGGTCCATAGTTTTTAACTCATCGGTATAATAGCCGGTTAATATCGCCAGTTCTTTGTCGTTAGGCTTGCGGCAAATAATCAGCCTGAAAGCTTTGTATATTTTATCCTTTGCATCGCTTTTGTCCTGTAATAATTTAGCCGCCAAAACGCGGGCAGCCTCCAGTACTGTCGGATCATTTTCCATCAGCAGAGCCTGCAGCGGTGTGTTTGTCCGTAGTCTTTTTATTTCGCACTGGTCGCGGTTGCTGGCATCAAAAATTGCCATTTCAACCGGCGGCACAGTCCGCTTTATAAGGGTGTACATGCCGCGGCGGTAAAGGTTGGGGCCATGTACCTGTTTATAGTTAGCCAATATCCCGCGCCCCGAAGTTGCATTTTCCCATAAGCCTGGCGGCTGATAAGGGTTCACGCTTGGCCCGCCGATAGTCCGGGTCAGCAAACCGCTGCTCGCCAGTACCATATCCCTCACAAACTCCGCCGGAAGCCGCGAGCGGGGGCCGCGCGATAAATAAGTATTATCAGGATCATCCTTTAATTTATCAGCTGTCACAACTGCCGACTGCCTATACGTTGCCGACATTACCAGCTGCTTCACCAGGCGTTTAACATCCCAGCCATGATCCATAAAATCAACCGAAAGCCAATCCAATAATTCAAAATGCGAGGGCAGGTCGCCCTGGCTGCCAAAATCGCCGGAGCTTTTCACAATGCCTTTGCCAAAAAATTCCTGCCAGGTTTGATTTACAAAGGCTCGTGCGGCAAGCGGGTTTTTGCGGCTAAATAACCATTCAGCCAGGCCCAGCCTGTTTTTAGGATAGCTGCTATCAAAAGGCATAATGGCTTTTGGCGTTCCGGGCTGCACTTCATCGCCGTGAGCATCATAGTTACCACGTTTAAGCACGTAGGTTTTGCGGTAAACCTCGCTGTCACCCATTACGGATACGATGAGTTTACCGGTATCCTGCTTATTTACAAATTTCAGGATCCCTTTTACGTCCTCATTGGTGATTTGCATCATCGGCCGTTTGGCATAAGTTTCGGGCCCGCCAACGGTCGATTGTATACCTGGCTCTTTAACCTGGTTAAAAAATGCAAAAAGCTGGTAGTATTCCTTTTGCGAAAATGGATCGTATTTATGATCGTGGCAGTGGGCGCACTCAATGGTGCAGCCTAACAAGGCTTTACCAAAGGTATTGGTACGGTCAGTAACGTAGGCTACCCGGTATTCTTCATTAATTACGCCGCCTTCTTCGGTTATTTTATGGTTGCGGTTAAAACCGGTGGCCAGCAATTGCTCTTTGGTGGCGTTCGGCATCAGGTCGCCGGCCAACTGCCAGGTTATAAATTTATCGTAGGGCAAATTCTCATTAAAAGCATGGATCACCCAATCTCTCCAGGGCCATTGGGTGCGGTAATTATCATCCTGGTAACCATGCGAATCGGCATAACGGGCCACATCCAGCCAATGCAGCGTCATCTTTTCGCCATAGGCCGGGCTTTTCATCAGTTGATCAACCACTTTTTCATAAGCATCCGGGCTTTTATCCGCCAAAAACCTGTCCATCATATCCAGCCTGGGCGGCAACCCGGTAAGGTCAAAGCATACCCGCTTTAGCAGCCGTTCTTTATCGGCTTCGGGGTTTGGGGTAAGGCCGTATTGTTCCTGCTTGTGCAGGATGAAATTATCTACCGGGTTCTTCGGCCAGGTTTTGTCCTTAACTTCGGGTACGGGCCATAATTTTGGCGGCACAAAGGCCCAGTGTTTTTCGAATTTTGCGCCTTGTTTTATCCATTTTTTTATCAGGTCGACCTCGTGGGTGCTTAACCTTTTAAGGTTTGAAGCAGCAGGCGGCATCATTTCGGAAGTATCATTGGTAGATATCCGCCTGAACAACTCCGACATTTCGGGGCTGCCCGGTACCAGCACATGCGCGTTCGGGTTATCCCTCAAAGCTTTGAAAGCGCTCTCGGGCTTGTCGAGCCTTAAGCCTGCCTGCCGCTTACTGGCATCAGGCCCATGGCATTTGTAGCATTTGTCGGAAAGGATTGGGCGGATATTAAAATTATAGCTTACTGTATCCGGTATTTGTTCATCAATATTTGATGCATGATGGCAGGCGTCAAACATGCCACAAATACATCCCACGCACAAAATCCACAACAAATAAAAATGCCGCTGCATAAATTAATTCAGTAATGAGGAGTTACCAGTTTATAACAAAGTTAAAATTAAACAAATAAATGTGAATTTAACATCACTTGACTGCTTACCGCAACTAATTTTTTACATTAGATCACTGATTTCTTTGATTTGACCGATTGTACAGATGCAGTTTGTAAGTAGTGTTAGCACGACTCCTAAACGTAATCACTGAAATCAAAAGAATCCATTAAATCTGTGATCAAAAAAGTTAAATTTGGACATTAACCGCTCAAATATGAAAAATGATGACATGCCCGACCAGCCTTTAAGCGATGACCCCGAAGAAAACCTCCGGATGGAAAACGAGTTACTCCGGTTAAAACTAAAGGCGGAGCTCGGTGGCGACTCGCATAGTTCAGGGGATTTGCCCCCAGAGATTGAAAATGAATTTCTAAAAAACGTAATGGCTTTTGAGCAGAATTGGGCAAAAGCGAAAGATGAAAAGCCGGTGAAGGTGTATGACCTGCTGGGAAAACCTGCTTTTAAAAAGTCGGATGATTTGGATAATGAGGAGTTGGAAAAAGCGCTGGAGGAAATAACCGCGTTGTTATCTAAAAAAAACATGGAAGTTTATTTCGGCGATGAGGATGAATACGACAGCCCTACGCAATACCGGTTCATTACAGAAGAGTTGTTTGACCACGAAACCACTTTTATGCCGATGCCGGGCATGACAACCTTTTTTGACTACGAGGAATTTCATCCAAATCACAAAAAAGATATTAAAAACCGGGCCGAAAAGTTTTTGTCGGCATGGCTGGAAAAAGATATTCAGGCCTGCGAATGGGAACTTGCGCACCACGCGATATTGCCCGATCACAAAATATTAAGCAAAGCCGAGGTACTCACGCAAATTGAACACATTTTTGCATTTTCTACTGCGTTTACTAATGAAAAGCATGAGTTTTTTGATATCGCTTTTGACCTGGAAGCCGGCATGGGCCATGCAGAAGGCGGCGTAAAATACGATGTTGTTTTGCAAACCGGCGAAAAAGTGCCTGTCGGCGGTGCTTTTAAATTATACTTTTCGCTCGAACACGAGTATTGGAGTATCGTTTATATGGTTTTGCCGGGGTTTAAGTATTTTTGATGATGGAAAAAATGCGGCCTAAAATTTACCAAAGCCACGGATTTTGAAAGTCAAGCCCTTTAATGTTTTCGAAATCGACGACATTGCGGCTAATTAGCGTATGATTATAGACTATTGCTGTTGCAGCCACTACTGCGTCGGGTAGTTTTATTCTATGCTTTTGTCTAAGTACTATAGTTTGCTGGATGATATCTTCACTCAAACTGTAGATTTGAGCGCTATCAATAAAGGGTCTAAGTTTTGAGAGTTGATCGGTTGATGCATTATACCAACCGAGTAATTCAATCCTGGTTATGACAGATATGACACCGGGAAGTTTATCGATTATCGCAGCGCCGGCTGTTGGCAGTTGATCGCTTAAATAACCAATAACAACATTGGTGCCCATTAAGAATCCCTGTCCCATTCTTCGCGTGATTTTTTAACATAATCCTGCAATTCATTTCCCTCTTCTTTGGACAGTATTCCTCTGAACGAAGACATGCTTTTTTGCCTCCCGACGTAATCCAACGGGATTGATAAATTTACTTTTGTATTATTCGGTGTTATGATTGTCCGTACCATATAAACAAAAGTACAAATATTCTTTTAGGTGTTTTATACAATTGCATAAGTTAGTCGAGCCCAATCTTTGCGGTTAGGTTGATCCGGTTTAAACAAAAAGATTAAATTTGATTTTATATGGAACCAACTACAGCAAATGATCTTATCATTTACCATTTAAGTGAATGCGCTGTAACCATTGAATTTGGAAATGCCATCGATGAAACCCTGATGAGCCGCATCAACGGCTTTAATCAGCTGCTTCATCAACAACCCTTACCCGGCATGTACGACACAGTACCGGCTTATAGCACCCTTACTGTTTTTTTTGACCCGATGGTAATTATCCATCAAAATGACTTGCCGGGAAAAACCTGTTTTGAAAAGGTATCCGGCCATTTGCAAAGACTGAAGGTTGAAAATAGCGTTTCATCAATTAGTGAAAGCCCCGTCATTAACATCCCGGTTTGTTATGGAAAATCATTAGGCCCCGACCTGGAATACGTAGCACAATATCATCAATTAACAACCGATGAAGTGATCGGGCTGCATAGCTCAGCCATCTGCAAAGTTTATATGATTGGATTTATTCC
>Ga0206849_1055_pt1 | contig 19350 bp, 22 predicted proteins | sample Alteio_BWOrgCont_15_FD_152892 | JGI IMG/M metagenome (GOLD analysis project Ga0206849, IMG submission 152892) | Enriched cells from forest soil in Barre Woods Harvard Forest LTER site, Petersham, Massachusetts, United States -... | ecosystem: Environmental > Terrestrial > Soil > Temperate forest >...
ATCAATAATCTTCATTTATTATTTAATACAACGGTATTGATGAGTGTTTCTAAATCATCGATATCAAAGGGCTTTGACAGGTAGGTTTCGGCGCCGGCATGGCTTGCAAGCAATTCAATGTCGCTGTTGGCTGAAAAATAAATAACAGGGATATTCTTTAAATTTTCGTCCTTTTTAAGTTTTCTTGTGGCAATGATACCTCCCTCATCGGGTATCCAGTTATCCATCAAAATAATTTGAGGTAAAATCGTTGATACCTTTTCCAGAACGCTGTTGCAATCGATAAACGTGAACACCTCCCATCCCTTCTCTTCTAAAATAAAGCGGCATATCGCGAGTATTTCTTCATCGTCATCGAATATTGCGATTCTCTTTCCGGGACTGCTCATTTTGTTTAACGATATAGGGCACAATGTACTAATTTATAGAAACAAATATGTTGCCGTTTAAATAATATAAATGATATAAGCCCGGATTGTTTTTTGATCGCAATTTTAATAAGCATTTAAAACCAGGTTAAGCCTCACAGCACGGGCCAGATAGTTCATCCTAAAGGGCTTTGGCAACGTGCCACAAAGAAATCAAAGTGTACAGTCTCGGAAAAATAGTGTTATTCATCTGCTCCTTCTTTCTCATTCATGCTGATCAATTTCCTTCCCCTTATCAGCATTTTCAGCCGCTGGCGTTTTAATGAGATATGGATATGGGCGTACTCATTTTCTTCCATTTGCTCTTTATAAGTTGATAATATATCCCGGTAGGATAAAACACCGATAACTTTATTGCCTTCGGCGGATAAAACAGGCAGTACTTCGGCGGTTTGTTTTGCAAGCAGTTCAACCGCTGTCCGTAAGGTATCAGTATTTCGCACGTATACGTGACCGTCTTTTACAATATCACCTAAAAGTGACACGGGATCAAGCCCATGCCTGAAAATATCCGTGCGGTTTATGGTACCGATATATGCGCCTTCATCATTCACCATAACAAAATAATTTGCCTGGCCGTTGTTAACTTTTAACCAATCCCTCACCTCTTTCACCGTGTTTTCCGAACTGAGCACCAGGCCGTCGGCACTTATTACCTGGGCTACGGTTAGTTTCCCCAAAAAGTCGGCTTCAAAACTGTCGGGTGTAAAAATACCCCGGCGGGCAATTTTTTCGGTCATAATAGTGTTTTCCATCAGGAAGAAAGAAACAAGGTACGATGCAGTACAGGCCCCCAGCAGGGGCAGTAAGGCATGCGATTGCATAGTAGCCTCAAGCGCGAAGGTTATACTGGTTAGGTATGCCCTCGATGCACCCGCAAACATGGCCGACATGCCAACCAGGGCTGCCATGGGGATACTTATACCTGCATGTGGAAACAGGTTTGTGATTATAGCCGCTAAAATTGCTCCGCCTGCTCCGCCAATAGTCAATAAAGGCGCCAGCGTGCCGCCCGACGTGCCGCTCCCCAACGCGATGGCCCAGGAGAGGAATTTAAAAAAGCACAATCTTATCACGATAACCAGGGTAAGCGTACCCGACAAAACATTAATAATATTATCATAACCTACGCCGAGCGTATGGGGTGCAAAATAACCGATGGCGCCTACGGCCAGTCCGCCCATGGCGGGCCACCACATCCAGTGTATGGGCAATTTTTCGAAAAAATCCTCAATAACATAAACAATTTTTGTGAGCCCCAACGACAAAAAACCGGTAATGAGCCCGATAAAGCTATAAATTGCCAGGGCGGTGTTCGACGGCGTGCTAAGGTTTGGCATCGGGAAAACAGGCCCCGCATCAAACAATACATGATGCCCGGCAGCCCCTGTAATACAGGCAAGCGCCACCGGAAGGATTGCTTTCGGCGAAAACTCAAAAAGCAGCAGCTCTATTGCCAGGAACACAGCTGCTATCGGCGTACCAAATATGGCCGACATGCCCGCGGTTGCCCCGGCAGCCAGCAAAACCTTGCGCTCGTTAGCCGTTATCTTAAACAATTGCCCTATGGTTGATCCTAACGCGCCGCCCGTGGCGATAATAGGGCCCTCGGCGCCAAACGGGCCGCCCGTACCGATTGCTATTGCGGAAGAAATGGGTTTTAAAAAGGTGATAGCCGGTTTTATCCTGCTTTGATTAACCAGTATTTGTTCCATGGCTTCAGGTATGCCATGCCCTCTTATGGCAGCCGAACCATACAACGCCATCAATCCCACAATTATCCCCCCAATAGCCGGTATGATGATAACCCATAGACCCAAATGATTGGCCGATGGGCTATGAAAGGTTGCCGAAAATGTTCCGTAAAAGGACATATTGGTTACCAGGTTGATAAGCCAAACCAAAAGCTTTGCAATAATGCTGATAGCTGCCGCAACAGCAATTGACAAACACGATATACGTAAAAGCCTGCGTTTTAAAACTTTATTCCCCCTGTGTTCAGCAGCCTCTTCTTCCAAATAGTTTAAGGAGGGCGAAATGGGGACGCCGTTAGTGTTTATGGTCTCTTTCATGAATTATTGGGGTAATACCGTGCCATTCAGCTTCATGATGAAAGGTTATTTTACCTCTTTGCGTTTTTGCTGCAAAGGTACAAATTGTCGTTGCAAAAACTCTTGAAAAAGATTAATAATATTGCATGTGCAATAAATTTTACAATTTATCAATATATAATTTATAAATTATATTGTGTAAGTAAGTTTCAATAAAACCGGCCAAGTTTTAAAACTTAATAAATGTTTAACTAATATTGCAAATAAACCGGCAACATAAAACGAATGATCAAAAATACCTGCGACTTAAAAAGCTGTTTTCTATGTAAATTTTGCCTGAAAGACTGGCTGCCTGCCGTTGCAGCGAACCGGCAAAATTTTGAAATAAAAAGAGGCCGGCAACTATTTAAAGAGGGCGATCCTGTAAATGGAATTTATTTTATTTACTCGGGCATTGTAAAGGTGCATAAGCGCTGGGGCAGCGAAAAGGAATTGATCCTTAGGTTTGCCAAACGCGGCGATGTCGTTGGTCAGCTGGGTTTGGGGAAGGAAGCAGTTTACCCGGTATCGGCAACTGCGATTGAAACTGGCTTGATTTGCTATGTGGATATGGAATTTTTTGAATCGACGCTGAACATCAATAATGGTTTTACCCGGCGGTTGCTTGGGGTATTAGCCGATGATTTGCAGGAGTCGGAAAAAAGGATGCGTAACCTTGCCCATATGCCGGTTAAAGGACGCGTGGCCCAGGCGCTGCTTATGCTAAAAAATCAGTTTGGAATAAACGCCGAAGGCTATATTAATATTGAACTTAGCCGCCAGGACCTGGCCTCGTTTACCGGGGCGGCTTATGAATCGTTGTTCAGGGTAATGAATGAACTCGCGGACGAAAAAGTGATTGCTGTTTCGGGTAAGCATATTTCGATAAGCGATGAAAGCGAATTATTTAAGTTAACGAGCCATGTTGATTTGTAAGCTTGATTGCCTGGCTTTAAGTATTAGCCATACTATCATCCGCTTGTACTGTTTGCTGCTTACAAATTACTTTCTAAATAACTTTGAATTTGATTGCAGCTTATTAAAAAAGGTTTGTGATCAATAACTACCGCCATCTGCTGGCCCGAAACGGTATAAGAGCCGCTGACAGTGCTTCCAAACAGGGATACGCTGAAACTCCCGCCAGCCTCGTCGCCGTTAAACGTACCGCCTTGTTTTTCAATTTTAGTTTTTATGTTTTGAACCAGGTCAGTTGCCTGACCGGTTAAATTGGTTGTAAAATTACATGCTGCCATTGTGTTTTTTGATAGTTGATGTTTTTAATTAAGCCGGGATTATGTTGATCTCCCGGCGAAAATGGACAGAAAATTTCAATAAATAAAACAACGCTAATAATTCCCTAAAAAAACATGCTTATTTTTGTTCATCATGAAAGCATCGTAAGCCCCAACAGGCACTCTCTCTTTTTGTATCGCTGGTGATACGCAATTGCCGGCAATTTTTTATTCCTTCCCTTAAAAGGGAAATCCAGCAATAATACATTTCTTAAATATAATCCCCGATGAAAAAAGTAAAAACGGGTTCTGCCGGTAAAGTGTTCTCATATTATAAAGATTTTGCCCGTGCACATACATTTCAGGCTGTAATTTCATATAGTTTATTTGCAGCAGCCTTCGCCTGTACCGAAATTTTGCGCCCATATATAGTAAAGTATGTAATTGACGGAACGATTTCACATACGTTAACGCCCTTAATGGCCATGCTGCTTTTCGGCCTGGCAGCACTATTGTACAACCTCTGTTTCAGGGGCGCTGATTATGCCATTGTTTCGTTTGAATCGAAAATGTGGAAGATATTATATGACGGAAGCATCAGGAATATCCTTAATCATCCCCCGCTTTTTTTTATAAATCATTCAGATACGGGTAAACTCATCACCAGGGTGCGGCGCTACATTATTTCATTTGAAACATTGTTTGAGGAATTTACCTTCAGGGTTTCCATTATGGCCATTTATGCAATCGGCGTTACTTGTGTCGCCCTGGCCACCGACTACCGGCTTGGCTTGCTCCTGGTTTGTTTTATAGTAATATTTTCGTTTGTGACGGTAACGTTTTTCAGCAGAAAAATGGAACTGGAAAAAATTGCGACCGAAAAAGAATCGGCTGTGAGCGGAGGCATATCGGATATCATGATGAATGTGCAAACCATAAAACATTATGGCCGCAAAAAGGAAGAGCTGGAAAGATTTGGCAAAAAAACTACTGAATACAAAGACGCCGAATACAAGGCGCAAATGTTTGCAAATCATGTACGCATACTGAAAGGAAGCATCGTAATGGTATTTGATACTTTAATGGTGGGCCTGCTTTGCTATTTATATAATCACCATAAAATAACGGTTGGTACAATGTACCTGTTCTTCAGTTATTCCTTTCAAATTTCAATGGCGATATGGTCGCTGGATGAGGGCCTGAAAAAGATAACCAAAGCGGTAGCAGATGCCACGGAATTAGTAGATATTTTTGAACACCCCAACGACTTGCCGGAGGCCGAAAATGTAGTTACGGGGATAGCAAACGCTTCCATCGGGCTTGATAATATTTCGTTTTCATACGGGGGCACCAAACATATTTTTAACGGGTTATCGCTGGACATTCCGGCCGGGCAAAAAATTGGCATTTGCGGAACAACGGGTTCGGGAAAAACTACGCTGGCAAATCTTATTTTAAGGACGATGGATCCCACATCGGGGAAAATTGTTATTGATGAGTATTCTATCAGGAACCACTTCTCACAGGATGGCCTCAAAAACTGGATTTCGTACGTACCGCAAAACATTGATATGTTTAACCGTACGGTGATGGAAAATATCAGGTTTGCTGATCCCTTTTCATCCGAAGAAGACGTGATCTCTGCTGCCAAACGCGCCAGGCTGCATGATTTTATCCTCACGCTGCCGAATAAATACGATACACTTATAGGCGAAAAAGGATTAAAACTTTCGGGCGGCCAGCGGCAGCGTATTGGGATTGCCCGCGCATTGCTGCGTAATACACCTATTTTAATACTTGACGAAGCAACATCGGCGCTGGATGTAATGACTGAATCGGAAATACTTGATATCCTGAACAAGGAGTTTGTCGGCAAAACGGTTATTGTAATTGCACATCGACTTTCAACCATCCGCAACCTCGACAGAATATTAGTTTTGGAAGAGGGAAAAATTGCAGAAGATGGAAATCATTTATCGCTTATGGAGTTGCAGGGAAAGTATTTTGATTTTATAAGGGCGCAAAACACCGATGGCAGTCATCGGGAAGAAATAAAAGAAAACAACCTTGTGCATTAGGTTTGATTGAAATCGCAATGGTACAGGAGTATTTGGAATTCCGGTAATCAGGCCTTTTTTAAAGAGGCGGTTAACCTGTATTGTTTCAACATCTTCACCAATTTGAGTGATACAAAAGTTAACAAACCAATTGCAATGGCTGCGACAATTGCAAGGGTAATGCTGCCGTAAATATATTGCTCCAGGCGTTTGCCGATATTTTGATGAGAAACATTATTTCCGGTCCAAAACCGCCCGATTCGATAACTTAGAAAAATAATCACGGGCATTAACGGCGGAAAACTTACCAGTGAAAATATAACTACTAATGATTTGTTCAACCTTAAGGCCACGGCAAGAAAAATGGCCGCCAATGTTTGAAACCCCCAAATAGGGATGATCCCCATAAAAACCCCGAAGGCCGCAGAAAATGCTTTCAGTTCGTCGGGTTGGTTAGGGTTAAAAAGTTGTTCGCTGATAACGTTCCAGCTTTTTTTTGAAAGCAAATCCAGGATAAACCGGCGCGGCCTGGTGCATATAAAAGAAAAAAGAAAGCTGAAGAAATTTACGAGGGCAAGCTTAAAACCTTTAAATGGCTGCATTTTGTAGAATTAATACAAAAGTACCAGGGGCATTTAACCTTTAGCAGTTGAATTTATTAAACTATTGTTAAAAACTTCTCTTTTTTGATTTTTTTTGTATTTTTTTAACATAGTGCCCGAAATATCGCGGCAGGTCATTTCAAAGGCCGGGAATATAGTTCAACCCTGGTACCGCTGGGGTCGTCAAACCAGATAAATTCCTTGTTTCCGTACTTGTCAATCTTAATTCCGCTGTGTGCTACCGATGCTTCATTCAGCAAGGTCTCAAATGATTTAAGTTCGTCCAAAGTGCGTACGCCAAAGGCTATATGGTTAAGGCCGCCTTTGTCTTTATCTGTTTTTTCAAACCCGCCATTTGGTAAAACAAAGAACACCTTTGTGTCGCCGATTTGATAAACAACAGTCTCCTCGGTTTGATATACCGGTTCGCCCAAAAAACTGCTATAAAATTTTTCGGTTTCCTGTATGCTTCTTGCGATGAGTACAATATGGTCGATGAAGTTGATATGCATGATAACTACAAAATGTTTTAGCGTAAATATTGTCTGGCTCCAGAGCAAGCCGGCATAGTCCTAACCTTGCGAAGGCTGAACAAGATAAGTAAATGAGTATTAAACTCTTTAAATTTACATAGCTTTAAACTCTTATTTTTATTCTTATTACCAACCATATATACACCGATGAAAAAAACTGTTTATTACTGCTTTATTGCCTGCTGTTTGCTTTCGTGTTCGGCCTCCAGGCATCGTTTGCCGCAAGGGTGGGTACCATTATTTGACGGCAAATCGCTCAACGGCTGGAAAGTAGGCGCCAATGCCGAAACGTTTTCCGTTGATAGCGGCATGATCATAGTTCATGGAAAAACGGCGCATTTGTTTTACGATGGACCGGTACTCGATCATAATTTCAAAAACTTTGAATTTAAGGCCGATGTGATGACCCATAAGGGAACCAATTCGGGAATTTATATACATACAGGCTACCAGGAAAGCGGATGGCCCGCAAAAGGTTACGAGGTACAGGTAAATAATACCCACTCCGACTGGATAAGGACAGGCAGTTTATATGGCATAGTTAATATTAAAGAGGTGTATGTAAAGGATAACGAATGGTTCGCGATGTATATCACGGTGCAGGGCAAAAGGGTTATTGTTAAGTTAAATGACAGGGTGGTTTTAGATTACACGGAGCCTGAAAACGTTCAAAGGAACAAAGGCGACGAGCAGCGGGTACTTTCAAGCGGGACCTTTGCTTTGCAGGGCCATGACCCTAACAGCCTCACTTTTTTTAAAAATATTATGGTAAAGCCACTACCTTGATAACAGGGACAATTATTAAATAATATGAAACTCAAAAATCTACTCTGCCTGTTTATCATCCTGAAAGGCCTGGCTGCTTATCCCTGCCAGCGGGATACCATTAAATTGTTTTATGATATCAACCAAAAAAAACTTTCACCGGTAAATAAAACCAGGCTCGACTCGGTTAATAATTTTTTAAGCGATACTTCCGCTGTAAATATTTTGGGCTTCGCGGATTACCTGGGTAAAAAGCAATATAACTACTTTCTATCAAAGTCGAGGGCTGAAATAGTTAAAAACTATTTGTTGAACCTGCACAGCAAAAATGTACTGATAATTGCCGATGGCAAAGGCGAAGTAAGCCCGGCGACAAAAAACCTTTCCGTTTTGGGTGAGCCTGTAAATCGCAGGGTTGATATAATTATACCGTCTAAAGCTGCAAAAATTCAAATTGCAAACAAGCCGGTAAAAGACTCAACCACCCATAAAGCCGATACCGGAACCGTTTACGACAGGATAAATAATTTATCGAACATGGATGTTGGCCAAAGCGTGAGCTTTAAAGAGTTAACTTTTCAACCGGGCAGGCATTATTTAAGGGAGGGGGCCGTACCCTACCTGGAGGCGCTGACCGCATATTTAAAAGAGCATGAAAACCTCAAAATAGAGATACAGGGCCATGTTTGCTGTGAAACAAACCATGAGGATGGCTTTGATGCTGATTTAATGCAAAAAAATTTATCGGTAACCCGGGCAAAATATATATACGAATACCTGATGAGCCACGGAATAGATGCCGAAAGAATGCAATATAAAGGCATGGGAAGCGATCATAAAAAGATATTCCCCGAACGAACGGTCGACGATCAAAATCAAAACAGGCGTGTTGAAATAGTGCTGCTAAGCAAATAGCATAAGCTCATGAAAAGGCCCCTTGAATTAAGGCGTCGGCGTCGGCACAGGTCTTTCGTGTTTTGGCTCGTATATGCCTATTTTGCCGCCTCCGGGCAAAGTTAAATGGGTGAGCGAACCCCAGCGCTGATTTTCTATTTCGCTGCAAACTATTTTATGGGAGGCCATTTCGTTGACAAATAAATTTATGTCGTCGCACATCAGGTACAACTCCTGCAAATCACTTTCGGTTGCCGGGTGTACTGCAAGTTCTGACGGCGGCAACGCGAAAATAAGCCAGTTGTGTCCAAGATCAACGTGGGGGAATTTAAGGACGTTTTTAAAAAAGTCCAGGTCTGCTTCGGCATCGGAACTGTAAATTATTGAATGGGCTCCTGTGATCATTGTATTTGCATTTTGAGTAAAATTAAAAATTGTTTAACAAATGTGATGCTGATAACGTATTAAAAAAATCCCCGGGGCTTGAATGTAATATAGCCCCATACACTGTTTTTCAGTGCTTTTGGGAGAATGGCTTTGGGACAGCGCAGTAGGGACCGCGAGTATTAGCCGTTGCCGCGATGTTGAACGCCGATTTTATTAACTTAGCAGGCCGGTGAGCCCGATTTAGTGCGCGGGATAATGTATATAAAACCAATGAAGCTTAAATTTTTGCTTTTCCTTCTTATCATCTTAAAAGGTATGCCTGCTTTTTCCCAGCAACGGGACAGAGATACCTTACAGCTATTTTATAATATCGGTCAAAAAGAACTATCGGTTGTTAATAAAGCCAAATTAGACTCGCTTAACAGCCTCTTAATTGATACCTCGAAAGTGTATATTTTTGGATTTGCAGATTATTTAGGAAAAAAAGGGTCCAATTATTTTTTATCAAAACACCGGGCCGAAACGGTAAGAGATTATTTATTAAACCTGCATGGTAAAAATATATTCATCGCCAACGGCAAGGGCGAAGTAGGTTCGGCCACAGATTATGTTTCGCCGTTGGGGGAGCCGGTAAACCGCAGGGTTGATATTATTATAACGCCGTCCCTCAAAAAAAATAAAAATATTCCTTTAAAAACCACAAGCGCCACGCTAAAGAAAAATGACAGCGTTTATAAGCGGATAAATAGTTTGGCTAAGCTGAAGGTTGGCGAAGGCATTAGCTTTAAGGAATTAACCTTTTTACCCGGTCGTCATTACTTAAACCCCGGGGCCATGCCCATCCTGGTTGCATTAACTGCCTATTTAAAGGCCCATAAAAACCTCAAAATTGAGATACAAGGGCATGTTTGCTGCATAACGGGCAACGATGACGGCTATGATACAGATGTATCACAGCCCAAATTATCAGAAACCAGGGCAAAGTTTATATACGATTACCTGGTAAGTGAGGGTATAAAAGCGGAACGAATGCGATACAGGGGTTTAGGTGGTACCGACCCCAAAGTTTCGCCGGAACTAACGGCTGATGACCAAAACCAAAACAGGCGGGTTGTGATAGTGGTGTTGGCCAAATAATGAGATTAATCGAACAATCTTTTTAAGTGTGGGGTGTTTGAAAAATTGAGTTTAATAAAGCCGCTTTCCATTTATACGGTCGTAAATAATTAAACCGCCGTTTTTCTGCCCGTGTATCGATAAACTTTCACTAACACCATGTCGAAACAAAAATAAACAATTGTAACTTTAGGGTATATGCTGCCATTATTAACATCTGCTCAAATCCGCGAAGCTGACGCCTATACCATTGCTCATGAGCCAATTGCTTCTATCAACCTGATGGAACGTGCTTCAAAGGCTTTTGTGGGCTGGTTTATCAATCATTTTCCCGACAAAAACCAATCTATCACTGTTTATTGCGGCACGGGCAATAATGGCGGGGACGGCCTTGCAATAGCAAGAATGCTTGACGACCATCAATATAAACGCCTCAATGTCAAAATTGCATGGTTTTCCGATAAATCAACGGATGATTTTAATATTAATTTGCAGCGGCTCCGGCAAACGGCCATTCCTTTATCAGCCATAGGCAAAGGTGAAAGCCTGCCGGATGAAGAAAGTGATGTGCTTATTGTCGCTTTATTAGGTACCGGATTAAACAAGCCGCTGGACGGCGATTTTAAAAGACTGGTAAATTATATAAACAGTTTGCACAAAACGGTGGTTTCTGTTGATGTTCCGGCCGGTCTTTTTACCGATGGCGAAATTCCGCCCGAAGCTGTTGTTTTAGAAGCCGGCCTGGTGATCACGTTCCAGGCGCCAAAAATTAACTTCCTGCTGCCCGAATCGGGCCCGTATATTAAATGCTGGGAGGCAGTGAATATTGGTATTGATGAAAAATTTATCAGGTCGCTCAATTCGCCCTACCAGGCTGTGGAGGAAAAAGATATCCGGGGCATGATCAGGCAGCGCAGCCGTTTTAACAATAAAGGCATTTACGGGCATGCGCTGATTATCGCCGGGCAGCCGGAAACAATGGGCGCGGCTTTGTTAAGCGCTTCTGCCTGTGTTTATGCAGGTGCGGGCTTAACCACAGCGTGTGTACCCGGAAGCGGTTTAATAGCCCTGAACAGTTATATGCCCGAAGTTATGGCCGTTATAAGGGTAGGAAACGAGGCGCCTGAAATAGACTATGATAAATTTAACGCAGTTGCCATAGGGCCGGGTTTGGGAAAAAACGCGCATGCACAGGGGCTATTAACCGATGTTTTAACAAGTTGCAAGGAGCCTGTAGTTATCGATGCGGATGGGCTCAATCTATTGGCAGCCCATAAAGAACTTTGGCCCCAAATTCCGCAAAACAGCATTTTGACGCCTCATATGAAAGAGTTTGACCGGCTTTTTGGCGATCACAAAAATTGGTGGCAAAGAATACAAACAGGAATCGAAAAAGCAAAAGAACTTAAACTTTATATCCTTTTAAAAAACGCTTATACTATTATTTTAAGCCCGCAAGGCAAAGTGTATTTTAACACAACAGGCAACCCCGCTATGGCAAGCGGCGGCATGGGCGACGTTCTTACGGGCGTTATAGCATCATTACTGGCCCAGGGGTATGCACCCGGAGATGCCTGCATTGCAGGCGCCTATATACATGGGAAAGCCGGCGACGAACTTGCTTTGCCAAACCGCATGAATGTGGTACTGCCGGGCCAGGTAGCCGCCCGTCTGCCTTTTACCATGGCAAAATTGATAGTATAAAAAAAGCGGCCCCAAGTATTTGCAGAACCGCTTTTATAACTATTAACTGATCTTATAAAGAACTAAATACTCACATTTTAGGTAGAAGATTTAAGGCCTTCCGGCCGGCAGGTGTAGTTACTAATACCGCACCTGTACATTCGCTTCCTGTCTTCTGCATGTATAGACGCACCAAATTTTATTTTATTACAGAAAATGTATAAAATGATGTCGAATCCATGTAAAATTATGGTGACTAACAAGTTAGTTTGAGGGTTTGTTTTAAAAAAATGAAAATAGTGAGTGGTGAGAGGTGAGTGGTGAATAGTGAATTAGTGAGTGGTGAATAGTGAATAGTATTTACTGACTACTCACCACTCACTATTCACCAATTCAGAATTTCCCTATAACCATCATTTGGTCCATTGTAGGGCTGATGCTGCCGCCGCGGGGTTCAAGGGTAACGGCAAAATTATCCGCCGAGGCAATTGATTTCATTTCTTTCATGTCGGTTGAATCGGCGGTCTTATCGAAAACACCAAGATCAACCGGTTTCCCGGCAACAAGTGCCCATAGCTGGTACTGGTGTGCGCTATCATTTACGGGCATTTTTACGCTGCCCATGTCAATCATTACTTTTTTCTCGGCGGGGCTCCAGGCAACGGTCAGTTCCGCTCCGGGTGCGTGAGGAGTACCCTGTAGCTTCATGATTTTATATGAAGCATCACGGAATACCTGCAACTGCCCATCCATCAGGCGTACAGTGTGTGCAAAGTTCTGTTTATCTAACTGCAAAGCTGCTAACTGGTTATTTGATTGCTGCAAACGGTTGTATAAGCTCATCAACGCTATGCCGCTTGCCAATAGCAATGCGAGGCAGGCCGCAAATGCGTATTTATAAAAACTGTTCGTTTTTGTTGCAGGTAATACAATAACATTGTCTTTAGTTTCTTCGGTTTTTGAAGCAAATATGCTATCGTCGCCCAAATTTGTAAGTACGCTGTTTAGTACCCTTTCGCGCAAATTTTCTGATGGTTCAACCGCATTATTTTTAGCAAATAATTCCATCGAGCGCTCAATTTCATCCAATTCAGCCCTTATAGCCGGATATTTTGCAGCCATCGCCTCCACCTGCAACCTTTCTTCATGGGTTACATCACCCAGGATATAAAGTTCCAGTATGCCCGATTCAATATATGCTTTTATATCTTCCACTTCAATTAAAATGTTTTCTGAGTTGTTGAATAGCCATCCTTAACCGTGTTTTAATGGTGCCGAGCGGGATTTCCAGCTCTTCAGCTGCTTCCACATGTGTGTAACCTTTAAAATAAACCAGTTCAAGAATTGCTTTTTGCTCTGGTTTTAACGTTTCCACCAATTCTTTAACCCCCAACAACTCAGGTTTGTAAACCGTACTTCTTTGTTCGTCAATAAAAGTTACGTTATTTTCAAGCTCCTGGTTTTTATTCTGATTCTTAAAATCCTTCGATCGTATTTTGTCTATCGCCAGGTTTCGGGCAATGTTAACCATCCAGGTAAACAGGCGCCCTTTTTCGGTGTTATAGCTCGAAAAAGAATGCCATATTTTTACAAAAGTTTCCTGTAAAACATCTTCTGCGGTCGCCGTATCAACAATTATGCGCGAAATCACCCCAAATAACGAAGAGGAGTACATGTCGTAAAGGGCTTCAACGGCAATTTTCTCCCGGTTCCTTAATGCAAGCACTAATTCATCTTCAGTCAATGATATTTTTCGTTTCCGGCTCAACGGGTTGAAGATATAAATGAATTATCAGATTTCAAACAGGTGTTTTTCAGCATGATAGGATGACCGTACCAAAGGCCCGCTTTCCACATACCTAAAGCCCATGTTTAACCCAAGTTCTTTGTAACGGTCAAATTGGTCAGGGGTAATCCATTCCATCACGGGGTGGTGGCTGCGGGTTGGCTGTAAATACTGGCCAAGGGTCAATATTTTTACTCCCGCCTCAAGCAAATCATCCATGGCCTCCAAAACGTCTTCTTCGGTTTCGCTTAAACCAAGCATAATGCCCGATTTTGTTCGCAACCCGGCTTTTGATATATGTTTCAAACACTCAAGGCTTCGGTCGTATTTTGCCTGTATGCGTACTTCGCGGGTTAAGCGCCTTACAGTTTCAATGTTATGTGAAACTACTTCGGGCCTGGTTTCCAGCACGCGTTCGAGGTTTTCCCATATTCCCCTAAAGTCAGGCAGCAAAGTTTCCAGCGTAGTTTCGGGGCTTTCCCGGCGTATGGCATTGATGGTTTCGGCCCAGATAATGGAGCCGCCATCTTTAAGGTCATCGCGGTCGACTGAAGTGATCACGCAATGTTTCACCTGCATTAGTTTAACCGAATTTGCTACACGGTTTGGTTCATCGGTATCAACAGCCAAAGGCCTGCCGGTAGCTACAGCGCAAAATGAGCAGGACCGGGTGCAGATATTGCCCAATATCATAAAGGTGGCCGTACCTGCGCCCCAGCATTCGCCCATATTGGGGCAATTGCCGCTTTCGCAAATGGTATGCAGTTTATGGGTATCAACCAGGCTGCGCACATGGGCATACTCCTTACCAACAGGAAGCTTTACCCTAAGCCAGTCGGGCTTGCGTTGCGGTTGGCTTACAGGAACTACCGGCAAATCGATCATGGTGCAAAGATAGAGATTAGCGGTTAGAGATTAGAGGTTGGAAGAAGTTTTTTTACATGGAAAGACAGGAAAGTCAGAAACGTATATATTTTGGAGACAGCGTTCACGTTCATTTCAAATGAACACTATATGAACATTTGAATACGATCTGATAATCAAGTTGATGCATTTTTGTTGCAATCAACATGGCTGTAAATAACTGGTAATCAATAATTTGAGATTTTACAAATTGAATCCATAAATATTTAATAATCAGCCCATTGCGTTTTGACACCTCCAGGACGTGACATGGTTCAAGCTATTGCAAAAAGACAAAGAGCATGAAATCATTACAAACACAGTCATCAGAACAGAGGAAAGCAGGCATATTAAAAACAGGCTGGAATTTGCTAAAAAAGTAGGCTTATATGGACACTTTTAAGAAATCCTTTACAGGATGGTGGCCTGTCGGCTAAATGCGTATGCCTGTAGTCTTAAACTACAGGCATAATACATCGAAATTACAAACTTCGAACATCGGCGCGCAACTTGAATTTTAAGGTAACCTTATTTTGTTGTTGGCTTATCTTCTTTTTCCTTTTTTAGCTTTGCCTGTTCCAGCCAATAGCAATGAATTGCACAGTTGTGTTGCTTGTAATTGTTATGTATGATACCAACATTGTACCCCTTTGGGTCTAAAACAGCACAGCGTTCTTTGTCCGGGTCTTTTGTATTAAGTACATTTTCGTCGTTTATATTGTAGTAAGCACCGTTCTTTTTTGCTATTCCTAATTTTTTCCCATCGGCGCCGGTCACATTGCCATTTTTATCGACAAAATATAATACGGCTCCCTGGGAATTTCTGACAATATTGTCTTTATCAATATAACTGAGTTTTGTTCCGCCATGGTCGGTCATGCCGCCTTTTTTATTGATATAAAGTTTTGGGGTTGAATCCCTGTGGGTTTGGGCGAAAGAATTAACTGCGATACCTGTTGATATAGTTACTATAAATAGTAAGAAAAATAACTTTTTCATGATTTTTATTTTTAAGTATGATGATTTGCACGCAGTTATGTGCATTGGGTAATTATTAAATAAGAAGCTCGATTTAATTGAAATATGGCCTGTTGGCCGTGATGCCAGCTAACGGGAAGGCCGGATCAGATACGGTAGTCGCAATTGAGGATATAAGCGGATATTAACTTACCTCTTGGCGGGGCATGAATGTCAATATTAAAAAGCCGCTCCATGGAGGCGTCCATATTGGTTTGGTACACCAAGAATGCGCCTTGAACTGCCGGGAATAGCTTAGTAGCCATGCTAAAGGCAGTAGAATAAATATGTGCATCCGTAACTTTGAAAAATTGCTTTTTTATTTTACGGCAATTTTTCATTTGACCGGCCATTTTGCAACCTGGCAGCCCCGCAGGGGTTCCGACCAAAGTAGTTGATTGTAGTTTGCCGCGGCAATAATAGCTACTGGCCGTTACACCCAGAGTAGAAATCAGGTAGATGGCAGTTAGCAAAAGGAGCGCGGTTCGTTTCATTTCACAAAGATGAGCATCTCGAAGGCCGGGAAAAATGATCTACCTCACATATACAGCAATTTTCCCTAACGTTCGGCATTTTAGTATAAAAAGCAAGCCAAAAACAGTTGTTTTTAGTCCAAAAATTAAAATTTAACTTTAGATTTGACAATAAATTAAATTAAAAAAAATCCCCCTTTAGGGGGTTGGGGGGCATATGGCAACTATAGAAACTACATACCTGGGCGGGTTAAGGACAGAAGCTACCCACGTTCAATCAGGCACAAAAATTATTACCGATGCACCTGTTGATAACCAGGGCAAGGGCGAAGCTTTTTCGCCAACCGACCTGTTATCGGCATCATTAGCAAGTTGTATGCTAACCATTATGGGAATAAAGGCACGTGCAAATGATATTGACATAGATAATACCACCTGCTCAATCACCAAAATTATGGCGGCCGACCCGCGCCGCGTGGCCGAAATTGTGATCAGTTTCAAATTCCCGAAACAATACACTGAAAAGGAACAATTGCTGTTGGAGCGCGCAGCATTAACCTGCCCGGTTTATTACAGCCTGAATGAAGATTTGAAGAAGACGGTCGATTTTGGGTGGGAAGTGGAGGCGAAAGCTTAAAAGGTGAACGGTTTTTTACCTGGAAACAAAACTCTTTTAAAACATCAGGATTTTAAAATGATTAAATCGAAATACATTAGACGTGTTTTCAACGGTTTGTCTTTGGGTGTCTTTAGATAGTCTTTTTCCTGCTCTTCTGTGCTAAAAATAGTTTCGAACCCGTTTTTATTGTAATAATGAAGCGGAATTGGTTCATTATAAGAATCCACAACAACATATCTACAGCCTGTTTTATTATCAGGTTCAATAAACCATGCTTTTATAAAGTTCATCAGTTCTAAACTAACTGATGTTCCTCTGTATTTAACATTCACGCGAAGCCTGCCAATCAAAACGGCAGGATAGTTTCTTAAGGACTTTTCTCTTGGAATAAATTTGGTGACTTTCTTTTTCCGCGCATTTGGAAGGTCATGGGCTTTAACACTGTCGTTAGAAATTGTAAATACACAAACAACTACAGCCGGATTTTCCTGCAACACAAAACAGTGAGATTTACCTAAAAGTTCATTGCAAAACTTCAAAGCATCATCTTTAAAAAAGGAATTTAAATCGTCATGCCCGCAATCAAAGGGGTCACAATTTTCTAAAATAAAGTTATCATATTCCCGAAAAGAGCACTTTTCTAAAAGGAAATTCTCAAGGTACTGCAACTTATTTATTTGCTTTACTTAAGATCTGCTTTGCGATAGCAACTTGTTTAGAAAAATCGACAGTCGATTTTTTACCCAGGTTAGCATCTGCTTTTTCTATAAAAGATTTGGCAACATCACCTTTGAGGACAGGAACTGATTTTATTGCTATTGCCATTGTTTTATTAATTTAATATCAATACAAATATAGGCATAAAATGCAAAAAATAATTGCAACAGCCAATGAAAGTTAAGATCAACCAATTACCGACAGCGCTTCCTCAACCGATATCTGCCCGTGTGACAAATCAAGTACACATTCGCCATCTTTTATTAGCAGTAATTGAGGGGACTCGTGGTAAACCTGGAAATCGCTGGCTACCTGGTTTGAGAGTTCACGGTATTTTATCAGGTCCAAAAAGTAGAGATTTAAATCGCCCGGCAATTTATTCCAATCAAGTTCAAAACGTTTTTTAACCATCATGCTGATGGCACAGCGGGTGCTGTGTTTGAAAATTGCGCTATATCCTTGCTGATGTTTTATGCCATTAATTTGGTCAGCCGATTCCAGCGATATCCAATTCATAAATAAAATTATAAGATTGTGTGCTTAAAAAATACAAAGCAACATAAAACTGATGCAATTTTAAGCAAAAGGTAAAAAAAATGACAGTTAACTGTTAGCGGCCGCTCTTAGGATACGAACCATAAGCAGGGCACAGTTTGTTTGAGCATGAAGACAGGCTTCCTAATACTAAAGCGATAAGAGCTATATAAATTATTTTTTTCATTTTTTTCCGAATTAATTGTTAAACGGAGATTAGCTATTTAAAGTTTCAGCAAGGTAAGCCATTTTTATGGCAGTAACAGCAGCTTCAACGCCTTTGTTTCCATATTTACCACCTGCGCGGTCATCAGCCTGCTGCTGATTATCGGTAGTTAACACACCGAATATAACAGGTTTTGAATATTTTATGGCTACGTTGCTTATGCCATTTGCCACTGCATTGCAAATAAAATCGAAATGCCTTGTTTCGCCCTGGATCACACAACCCAAGCAAATTACCGCATCTAATTTACGGTTTTTTAATAATATATCAGCACCCGATGTTAGTTCAAAACTTCCGGGGACCGAATAAGTGTAAATATTTTCTAATAATGCCCCATGCTCTATAAGGCTTTCATAAGCGCCCTGGTATAAGGCATTGGTTATTACAGCGTTCCATTCGGCAACTACAATCCCAAAATGATAGGGCGCTGCCGAGGGTATATCGGTATTTGAAAAATCAGATAAATTTTTTAGCTGAGTCGACATGGTATTTCGGATTTCGGAATTTCGATTTCGGAATTATTTATTGTCTTGTTAAGTTAATCTCTTATATTTAAAGATGTGCGTCTGAATTTTACTAAATCCGAAATCGAACATCCGAAATCCGAAATTAAACTACAGCTTCGCTTCCGCGCGTGCAATATACTCATCAATATTCCTGGCCTGCGGGCTATCGGGATATTCACTTTTTATCTTTTTATAGGCGTCATCAGCCGATTTATAATCGTTTTGAGCTTCGTAAACCAGTCCGAGTTTCTTGAGGTATAACGGCGTTAAAAATTTATTGTTTGATTTATCGGCTGCTTTTTTAAAGTAGGTTTGGGCTTTGTCATAATCTTTCAGTTCAACATAAGCATCGGCTGTTCCGCCAAGGGCTTCGGCTGCTATCATGCCGTCGCTGCCCCTGTAATTGGTTAAATTATCAATTGCCTTACGGTATTCGCCTTTATTTAAATAGGCGGTGCCGAGGTAAAAATATGCCAGGTTGGCTGCCTTGGTATTGCTGTATTCATTAACAATTTTTTGGAAACCGGGATAACCGGCATCACCGTTAATAGCTTTGTCCCAATCTTTTTTAGCCCAAAAGTTTTGTGCAACATACATTTGATTTGATGCAACAATCTCGCGCGGGCCGATATAAAATTTTTGATAAGCTATATAAATAACGATCATGGCCACTACGGCGCCACCTATAAACGACAAACTTTTTTGATTCTCGCGTACAAACTTTCCTGTCTGTCCGAAGTCACTATTTTTTTTTACCGGAACTGTAACCTTGGTATTCGCCT
>Ga0206849_1054_pt1 | contig 19290 bp, 15 predicted proteins | sample Alteio_BWOrgCont_15_FD_152892 | JGI IMG/M metagenome (GOLD analysis project Ga0206849, IMG submission 152892) | Enriched cells from forest soil in Barre Woods Harvard Forest LTER site, Petersham, Massachusetts, United States -... | ecosystem: Environmental > Terrestrial > Soil > Temperate forest >...
CTACAATAGGGATATGCCCCAGCAAAGGGAATGTATGCATGCGGGTGATCTGTTCTTCCTTCATAAATCCGCCTATCACAACGGTCATGCTGTTATCGATGGATACATCCGTTTCTGATTCCAGGGGCACGGAAGAAGCTATTTTCTCACCATTTAATAACTCGGTGGCTGGGACAGCAATATGGGGGTTTACTTTGAGTATCAGCTCCTTGGTTTTAGAACGTGAAAGCACAACATCCACATGGATATTTTGCTTGTCAAAATTGACTGTCACCGGCGTGCCAACAGTAACCTTGACGGGTGATTGGGGAAATTGGCTTACCTCTCCCGCCATGTCCAAGGCATCGAGCAAGACCGCATAGTCTTCCTGGGAAATGGTGCCAAAACTCACCTTGTATTTCTTATCATTCCATAATGGATCATTTTCTTTTTTTAACAAGGCGGTATGAAAATCCGAGACAATGGCGCCCCAATCAACACCGCTGCGGTGTTCATCATTAAGGATAATCTGCACGACGTTGGCTTCCAGGGTGATTTGGTCGTCAGGATTAGGGGTTGTCGTTTGTGCGATGCTTGCAGTGTTTAGAGACAAAAGTACAACAAGCGCCAATATAATACTTTTATACATATACCTATTTATAGTGAGAATTCGTGAATTTAGCAATAAAAAAACCTTCCATCCTCTCATCAGGCAAAACACGCAAGGCGCGCGGCATCTGCGGATTAAAGTCATGTTTTTGCCATCGGGTCAAACACGGGTAGGCTTTTACCCCTTCAATTGAAATAGGTGCCAGTTCAAAAGAGCCATCGGTCTTTTTTAAAAACCAATCAATCACCTCTTCATTTTCTTCGGGTGCAAAGGTACAAGTGGAATAAACGAGTGTGCCACCAGGGACTAACATACGGCTGGCATTAAGTAAAAGTCCTTTTTGCTTATGGGCCATTTCTTTGATCTTACGCAAACTCCAGTAGGCAAAACTTTTTGGTTCCATGATGTTAAAGCGTCCCTCAGAACTGCAAGGTGCATCCACCAAAATCCTGTCATAGACTTCCTTGCTTGTTTTGCCAAGGCGACGGCCATCTACTGATGATATTTGAGCCTTTGCACCAGTCAACTGAAGCACAGATTTTAAACGGTACAGGCGTTCACGCACAAATTCATTGGCCTTCAAGATACCTTGATTGTTCATGTGCATGGCAATTTGTGATGTTTTGCTGCCGGGTGCTGCGCACAGGTCCAACACCCGCTCATTAGGCTTGGGGTCCAAGACCAAAACCGGCAGCATGCTCTCCAGGCCTTGTGCATATAAAAAACCTTCCGAAGCCAGCTCAGAGCTAAGAATCTCTTGGCCCCTTGCTCTTTCGACAAAAATGGCATAGGGACAAAAGCTGATCTTTTCAAAAGGGATATTACGCTTGGCCAACAATTCATGGGCCTTTTCAATACTTACTTTAAGGGTATTGATGCGAAAACATTGGAATGGCTTTGTATGAAAGAGCGATGGCGACCTCTCTGGCAAGATTTCGCTCAGCCGAGCTTCAAATTCCGGCGGTAAATTGGTTTTTATCATCCCAACAGGGTATTATTCTTTTCATGGATTGTCAACGGAACAAAATGTATGGTCAGTACCGGAAGCAGTCGGTGGTATGGTCGTTCACCATACCTATGGCTTGCATGAAGGCATAGCAGATGGTTGAGCCTACGAAATTAAAACCGCGTTCTTTGAGGTCCTTGCTCATCGCATCTGAGATTGATGTCTTGGGAGGCAGTTGCTTATAGTGCGGGATATGGTTCTTGATAGGCTTGCGAGCTACAAAGGCCCAAATATACTTATCAAAACTTCCAAACTCTTTTTGCACCTCTAAAAACGCCTTAGCATTACCAATGGCTGAGGCAATTTTCAAACGATTACGGATAATTCCCTCATTGGCCAATAGCTCCTTCACCTTCCGATCATCGTAACGAGCCACCTTCATAGGATCAAAATGGTCAAAGGCCTTGCGGTAATTCTCACGCTTTTTAAGCACGGTCAACCAGCTAAGGCCTGCCTGTGCACCTTCCAAAATCAAAAATTCAAACAAAAGGTGGTCATCATGTAAAGGTCTTCCCCATTCCTTATCATGATAATCGATATAAATTGGGTCCGCTGTACACCAGCCGCAGCGTTTCTTTTGGGTCATGGAGCCATTTTACTGCAAAATCTGATTAGCTGTATTTAAAATATCATTGAATGAGTCATACTCCACAAAGGTCCAGATGCCGGTCTTGAGGCTAATACGTTTCATGACTTTTTCATCATGCTCAGCGTCGTGTGAGGTATAAAGGACAAATTTAACATCCATGGTCTTTGACATCTTGCTTAAGCGATAAATCACAATATCGCCAGGAATATCGGCAAGGCCTAAATTCACCACCGCGATATCTGGGACATCCTTCATCATATGCTCAATACCCATGGTACCGCTGCGGGCTGGGACCACGGTATAATTCGCGTTCAGGAAAAGATGGCCTAAGCCATCAAAGCTCTCCTGGTCATGATCAACCACACAGACCTTATATGATTCTTTGCTGCGTTTGGCGGCCGTGCGTTGTTCTTCTTTCTTGCGGATAATCACACTAGCCTCATGGGTCAGCTGATCAATTTCAAAAGGTTTGATCATAAATCCGTCGATGTGCAGGTCATGGAACAAATTTTCGATATTGGCACGGGCCGTTAAGACCAGCACCGGATAAAGCGGCTGGCCATGAGTGTCGCAAATCTTGCTGTAAAATTCAATGCCACCCATGCGAGGCATATTAATATCAAGGATGATCAAGTCAGGCTGAAATTCATGCACCATCGCAAGGGCCGCAAGGCCGTCACCAGCCTCCTTGACCTCAAATCCCTGTGAGCGGAATTGGAAAGCCACCATCTGAGCTAAATCAACTTCATCATCGATGATCAAAATTTTTTTATTGGCTGTCATAAGCCTGTCCTTTCAGGGGAACAATTGGAATAATAAAATAAAAACAGCTCCCTTTTCCTTTGTGGGAGGTGACACCTACCTTGCCGTCATGCTGGCGTATGATTTCTTTGGCGATCGCAAGCCCCAGGCCTGTGCCCTCATGGCGTTGATGGGCCTCGCCTAATTGTCTAAACTTTTCAAAAAGCTTACAAACATCCTCGTCGCTTATCCCACATCCTGTATCTGAAATACGGATCTCCGCCTGCAACTTACCTATGTCTGTATGAGATGAAACGGTGATGCCTCCCTCGGAGGTAAATTTAATGGCATTGTTGATGAAATTATTCAAAACCTGGATGATCTTATCTCCATCGAAAAAGAATTCAGGGATGCGCGGGTCCAAAGACATTGTTAAATAAATTTTTTTGGCCCGTGCAACAGTCTCTTGGGTCTCAACCACTGAACGGATCACTTTATTGATATCCTGTTTTTCTTTATTCAATGTGGATTTTCCTGATTCCATCTGGGCCAGATCCAAGATATTATTGATCAGACGGCCAAGCCTATCGACGTTGGACTTAGCTTTGGACAAAAAATTACGTTGCTCCTCACCAACCTTGCCGGCATTTCCGCTTAAGACAATATCTAAAGCTGTCTTAATAGAAGCCAAAGGCGTTCTTAGTTCATGTGAGAGGGTTGAGCTAAACTCCTTAAGTTTGCTGTTGGCTTCGCTCAATTCTTCATTACGGGTCTTGGTCTCCTCAAAGAGGCGGCGGTTTTCCATGACCATATCATAAAAGTGAATGGCCCCAACGACAGAGGTCTTTAACTCTTGTGGATGCCATGGCTTATTAATAAATCGGTAGACTTCACTGATATTAATGGCCGCCTCGGTGGCATCCAAATCAGCGTAGGCCGTAAAAAGAATGCGTACAATATCTGGGTATTTGGTCTTGACCTGATTCAAAAATTCAATCCCTGTGATGCCGGGCATGCGCTGATCGCTTAAAACTACCTTGATTTTCTCACGGGATAAAATATCCATGGCTTGCTCTGGAGTGACCGCGACAGTAACCCCATAGGCCTCATCGGCAAACATGCGGCTGATGGAATTAAGCACATTTTGTTCATCATCCAGAAATAGGACACTAATCTCTTTCATATTGTCTCCATGTGAAGCCTGCATTCATAACCGGTGCTACCAACGGCAGCTTCACGCTAAAGGTGGTCCCTCGGCCCAGTCTTGAAATAAAGCTGATGGTGCCTTCGTGTTTACGAATAATATCATAACTAAGACTTAATCCCAAACCAATCGCAGAACCCGCAGGCCTAGTGGTAAAAAGAGGATCAAAAATCCGGTGCGTATTCTCAGGAGGGATTCCGCAGCCTGTATCTGTAATGTCAATGCAGGCAAAATCCTTCTCGGTATAGGTGCGTATAGTAATCAGGCCTTTGGTTTGGATAGCTTGGGCTGCATTCATCAATAAATTGACAAACACCTGACCAATTTTTTGCGGGTTACATACAATTAGAGGTGGATGTTCATATTCTTTTTTTACTTCAGCTTTATACTTGATCTCATTATGGACAATATTGAGTATACTTTCCAACAACGCTTCGATGCTGACAGAGTCGATCATACCCCGGTCTGGGCTGGCCAAGGTGCGTAAATCAGAAACGATGCGCCCGATTTTCCCTACACCCTCAAGTGATTCCTTAAGCAAGTTGTTAATATCACCACCAATAAAAGCAAAGTTAGTCTCCGTACGGATCTTCTCCCATGAGGCAACCAGCTCGGCGGCCTTATGGGTGTCTTTGTCCCTTAAAGCATTCTCTAATTTATTTAAGATCCCTAATAAGCGCGTGTAATGCACCACGTACTGTTGAAGGGTCTGTAAATTACTATTGATAAACCCGATAGGATTATTGATCTCATGGGCTATGCCAGCGGCCAGGTGACCAATGGCAGAGAATTTCTCTGATTGTAGCAGTTGGGTCTGAAGATTAACTAAATTCTTAGTCCGATCCTTAATACGCTCCTCTAGATGGCCGTTGAGTTCCTCTAATTCCTTGGTCCTCAAGAGTAGCTGATGGTTTCCCTCCATCAAGGCCTCTTCCGCCCGACGGGCATTGCGCAGGATGATAAACCATGACGCCAACAAAAGGCAGAAAATAATTACAAAAGAAAGACGGGCCAATTCTTCCTTGCTGGGCTCGATATGCTGATAGACAAAAAGCATCACAGGCAAAATACAGGCACTGATAAGGATGCCAGCCAAGAAACGCATTGATAGAAGAGTGCCTGTTTTATTCATGACTATCACCGCCCAAAATTGATTTTACTTTTTCTTGCAACGATTCATTGCTAAAAGGTTTTTGTAAATAATCGTTGGCCCCCAAATCCATGATCTTTTTGATTTCTTCAGGTGCATTCAACCCCGAAATGGCCAGGATTTTAACATGCTTATTCTGGATGTCTTGGCGGATATTGGCACAAACCTGGTAACCATCTAAACCAGGCATGCAAATATCCAGGATGACAAAATCAGGTTTGAATTCCGAAAATTTGCGGCCCGCTTCAAAGCCATCATAAGCAATTTCAATCATATATTTATTTTCCAGCATCATCACCCGGCGCAAGGAATTGACAATGCCGCGGTCATCATCCACAATCAATATTTTCCTCTTGGTTACAACAGGTTCAAGCCCCTGGGGAATAGGCATATTGTATTCTTTAAGGAAGTTTAAAAAATCTTCGACACTTACACGGCTATGCTTACCAGGAGTACGGTATGATTTTAATTTGCCTGATGCGACCCATTTGAGGACCCCGCGATGGGTAACGTGGCAGTACTTGGCAATTTCACCAGTGGTCAGCGGTCTATTATTTTCTTTCTTGTCTTCCATAATCCATTTACCTCAATTCCTATTTTTCCTACTGTTCCATTTGTTCCTATTTAAAGCATACCTGATAATTGACCAAAAAGCAACCCCCGGGGTTGACAAAGTCACCCCCAGGGGTTGAAATATCATAACACATTACAAATTAATGACTTACGAAAATATCAATTGAACAGTAATCGGACGGCGGCCGGCATAGCCATCATCATAACCATGGAACCAGCTAATCCTTTCTTCATCTGAACGCCAACACAATAAAGCCTCCTGGCCATGGATAATTGCAGGAAAATCGACCAAACCAATGTCAAAATTCCAGTCTTTATAGTAACAGCCCATTTCTTCTAACTGCCCCATCAAAGCCTGTACGCGGCGATTGGTTTCTAATAATTGACCTTCCCTTTCCTTAGATAAGTCAGAGGTCGTCATCAGGGAACGCGCCTGATTGGCTTTGGCCAAAATTTCCTCAACAATGATCTTTACTTGCGGCAGAATCAGATTAGCTTCCTTAGGGGTGAAAAACTTTTCTACCATGGGATCCTTTCTGAAAGTGAAAGCTGTGTTTGATTTCCTACCTGCACCGTGCTATACATAATATGGAGGTACGCGATGGCCAAGAATAAGGGAATCACTCTCATTGAAATCATTGTTACCTTTGTCATCATTGCTATTATAGCAGCAGTTGTGGTACCTAATCTTGCTACCTATATGCAACAAGCGGGAAGCAAGGCTGCACAAAACAATCTCATTGCCATTTACAACGCCCAAAAATCTTACTACTTTGCGAATGGAACTTATTGTACAACGAGCTCTCCCTCAAGCGGTACCTGTGGCGGCAGTACCTGTGCTGATTCTCTGGCTAATATTAATTGCAATCTATCCCTCGATGTCACGGATACCAACTTTACCACCTATAAATGTACTTCGGCTTCAGGCTTCACTTGTACGGCTAAAAACAGCACTGCTGCGACCTTTACCCTGACAGTAACAGGCCCCTTGACCAATCCTATTATTGTACCAGGTGGAACAGGATGTACCGGTGGTTCTTTGACACCCCCTACTGCGTGCAATCCTTACTGTACCTATGCTGCCCATCCCAGTTATTGTCCCAGCACCAGTAATTAACTACCCGTCAGGACAGGACTCATTTGATACTGTAACTCCAAACTTATATTTGATTGAGCCTGGCCTTTAAACGTTCCCTGAACAGGAGCGGCCTGAGATGGTGCCGCCGCTGTTGCTAAAGCAATATGCCGGCTATAACAGGCAAGCCCCAAGCTTGGATCAAATCCACGCCACCCTGCCCCAGGCAAATAAACTTCCACCCAAGCGTGTAGATGCAAGCCTTGAAGATTTTCATCAATATAATAACCGCTAACAAAGCGTGCGGCCAGCCCCAAGGTTTGACAAATAGCCATGTATAAAACTGCCCAATCCCTGCATGAACCTTTACGAAAATTTAAGGTGTCTTGTGGTTTGTAGGGAGCGCCTGTATGCCGTAGCTCATAGACAAATTCGTGCTTCATATATTGGGCGAGTTTGACTAGAAAATCAACGGTTTGATTCTGGGCCTGACCTAAAATATTAAAAGCCAATCCCCGTACGGCGGGAGCGGCATTATCCTGTAAGACATATGCCCGCAGTTCGCGCAAAAGTTCTGGCGGATATTTCATGGGTAGACTCGAACACGTCGGCGGATCAATCAAAAAATCAAAAGGATCTTTTTCCAAATTTATATTTAAAGACATTTTGGATTCGATACTAAGGGTAGATGTCTCACCTTGGAATCTCAACCAATGACTACTAGTACCGTCATTCTCAAGATTGATCTTAATATCTGCTGGCTCTGGAATAATCTTCAAATGTCGCTCAATGATGGCCGCACAGGCATCTGGACGCGGGGTCAGGCGTAGACAATGTGGACCTAATATGACTGGCTGAGAATACGTATATTGAGTCAGATGCCGGATGTTTAATAACATTATTGTACTCCAAGGAATGCTGGTAAATTTATGATATCCATTTCCTTTATAATTCGTGGACTTAAACCATTAATTTGAATGTGCTGTAAATTTTTCAAATCAACAGGAATCGTCATGGCCGCATTACTGTTCTTGATTTGAAAATCCATCTTTGAGGTGTTTAAGTCGATACCGCCAGGTGTCGCTTGGGCAGCATCTCCCGAAGATTTTAAACCCGAAAGAAATTCCCTTAAGGCATGCGACGCAGCAATCGCATGCTGATGGGCCACCGCGAAACGCACATGTCCTGGATCCTGATGATGAAAATAAATAGTACCAATAGATGTAGCTTTATAAAGAATACCATCAGTTCCAAAAAGATTATCTTCGCTAATCGTTATTTCTTGCTGGGTTTCAGGGTCTGTCCACACCAGACCAAATAAACCACTAAAATCAGGAAAAAGATAAATAGTCGCCTCCATAGGTGGATAAGGAAGATTAAATTCATCCAAGACAGCCTTCATATGTGATGCCAATTCCTCAATAAACTCTGCATGAGCTTTGGCATATCTAAGAGCCCTGGGAATATCACTATAAACCGATAACGCAGCACCTAGAACTGCCTCGATCGGTTTGGTGGATGATTCAAAATAGGCCTGCAGCCCTGAATTAGAACCTAAGGCAGCGTAACCAAAACGCAAACCTGCGGCCGCATATATTTTTGAAATCCCATTTAGAACGATCGTTAAATCTTGAATCGTTTTGCCTTGGGCATTAGTCCCTAAATTCAAAGAAGCAATACTAACAAACTTCTTTCCTTGAGCTACCGCACTAGGCATGACCAATTCACTATAGATTTCATCGGCAAGCACATAGGCATTATCGTCAAGTGCCCATTGGCCTATTTCTTCTAATTGCGATTCTTTATATAAATACCCAGTGGGATTGTCCCCATTGTTCACAATAATGACACGCTGAACATTCTCTTCTCGGGGAAGAGAATCTAAATAATTTTTATTCATATCCTGCTTTTTTATTATCCTGACCTTCACCCCTGCGAGTTTAATCGCTTCCATATAACTAGGCCAGCAAGGCCAAGACAAAAGCACTTCCACGGTTTTGCCCTCAGCACGAGCTTTCTCAGCTATGGCAATTAAAGTATCTGAAACCATGGGTTTATCTCCCATGCCCAGATAAATATTATTAGCAGCATATTGCACTCCATGAACTTGGGATTCATAGCCCACAATAGCGGTTCTAGTTTTTTGAGATAATTCATTATAGGTCCCTGATTCACCATTAGCGGCTGCAATATAAGCGTTGACAAACCATGACTCTACCGGATAAGAAGTAGCTCCAATATGCAACTTTTTGGCTCCATCGGCCAAGAAAAAAGCACCATTCTTATAAATATCTCCCAAGGTTAAATACCCAGCTTGGGGATCTTCTAAAAATGAAAATCCGTTAGATTTAATTACCTCCATAGGATCAAAATGGCCATCATTATAATTTTCCAGAGACTTTAATAAATACCTCGTCGCCAAGGTTGGCAAATTCATGTAACTGCAATTTCTCACCAAGGCTTTATATTTGTCCAAAAATTCCTCATTGTGTGTGGCCAACACTCCAAAACCTGTTCTTTCAATTACCGGATTAATTGTTGCCAAAGGAATATACCGTAAAATATTTCCACCTGCTCGACTGCTAAAAACCAAGAAATCTTCAATGGGATCATTCTTCGTGGGAGAACCTGATGGAGAATTTTCTTCAATAAAAAGCAACGCATTCTTATCTCTAGCATATAACCAAATCTGATATACCAATTCTTTATTCCATTGCCCCGGCTTTAAACGAATCATGGATGGAACATCATCCCCGACATCCTGTTGAAATTCTTGAATACTTTGATACTCTGTAGGTGTAATGGTTCTAATCTTTTGAGGACCTCCTCTGATAATTCGGCCGAGCAGGTTAACAACTGTCTCCACATCTGGAGAAACCAACACTTGTTCTTTTGAAAAATTAAGCCCGTATTCATGTTGAATGTAGCCTGATAATTTACGCGATAAGCCTTCAGGACCATCCACTGGCCCATACGGCAATTGTAGTTCACTCTCACCCATTGTTTCCTCTGTGACATCGTGGACATCCGGGGTAACGGTCATGGCATTATCGAGTTCAACCGTTACCGCTTTATCATTTTCTCCGCTGACTTGAGCGGTATTAACAAAATTTTGGGTTGTAAAATCACCGATTCTCCCAAAGAACCCCCCGGAAAAATATTTCCGTGGAATAATCTGATGTGTCGTTGGATCCTCTTCTTCTTTTATATAATTGTAAACGCCTTTTTTGTAAGCCTGCAGGTACTGCTGGAAAATTCTTTCCGTCATTGTTTTATCTTTTATATCAACACCTGCCATTTTCTTCTGATCGACATAGAGCTTACTCAAAATACTAGCTTTAAGGGTGCGTTTAAACCAGGCCGCTAAAATCAAGGCATTAGTGATTTGACGCAGATTGGCAAAATTCTCTCCCTGATTGACTTCCTTAGTCAACTCGGGGATGACGATCTCACGCACAATCTCAGTCCCAATGTCATTGGTAGGATTAGGGTTAACAGCCGTTTCAGAATGTTTCTGTAGCGCCAAATAATCCTCTTCCAACATCACCTTCAATTTTGATTCAACCACGTAGGCGATATCACTAGTTGTATTTTCATAAACCACTGCTTTTTGGGGGACGATCCAAACCTTATTAAACGTATTGATGGGGATATTAGTGGTATGGTATTTAACCTCAGCCAAGACATAGACCTTGGACCAAAATTCTTTGCCGATTTTACCTTCTGGATAAATAAGAGATGACGTCAGTTGCTTTAAAACATAGTCCTGAGCCAAAAGATCTTTTCCCATTTCCGTTACGCCTAATGAAGGGGTAGTGATGCGGTTCTTTTCATAGGGCGACAGATTGACCCAGAGATCCTTCTCTGGAATCGTCAGAGAAGCCAAAAAATATTTAACCATCTTCAAGGAAGCTTCCTTAAATTGACTTTCAGATAAATTCTCCTGACCCTGATTGATAATAAAATCAAATTCAAAGGGATTGTCCCGATGAAGCTTGATGCCTTTGATCATGACTGGTGTAAAAGCAGGACTCAGAGGCAGTATCTGTCCCACCGGTGGAAGCGCCATGACCTCTTGGGCAAAGACATCGGCATACTGTATGAGATTTAAGGCTAAAAAGGCGACAATTGCAAAAATACTCATTATTTTTTTACTCATTTACTTTTCCCATCATCATTTTGTCTAAGGTCATTTGGTCTTTATTAAAAATAACATCAATCCACTCATCCGGCATTTCACGCACCGACTGGGCGATGCGTTCCTGCCACCACACCGAATAGCGGTGCATATCATCCCGATCAAAACGCTGTTCTGTGATATGAAAACTATCCTTCTTATAAACAACTACATCAATGGGGTATTCAACGTCATTGGAACTAACACGGGTCGCATTAAACGAAAGAAAACCCACCTTCAGAGCAAATTCCATGCTGGAATCATAACGCAGCACACGGTCAAGCATGGGCTTACCATGACCAGTATTGCCGATGATAAAATACGGCGAGCCCTCACCCACCTCTACCCAATTGCCCTCGGGATAAAGCATATAAAGCATGGGTTCTTTATCATTCTCCAGCTGTCCCGCCACTAGCGCATAGAGATTAAAAGAAAGCCCGTTGGCCTCGAGCGATTCACGGTCTTCGCGAGCCACCCGCTTGACCTGTTCACCTAATGCATTGACCATCTTATAAAGCTTGTCAAAGCTTTGCTGTTCTTCCTCGATAATCTCATGAAAATACGTAATGGCCTTATCCCGCAATGAACGCAGGCCTGAGGTCATCACAAAAACGGCCCGATGCCCATTCTCCCGACGGATAGTTACCTTTTTAGCTGTCATGCATTCCTTGCCGCTGGTAATGCGCGTATCAGCAATCCCCACAATCCCATCCTGAACCTTCATAGCCAAACAAAATGTCATGTCTTCTTCCTTCCAAAAAATTCCATTAGTATTTTGAAACAAGTGCATCGGTAAAAAAGGTTTCTGCAACCGCATAACCTACATTATTAAGCTTGGTTTGAAAACTATCCAAATATTCATGCAAACCGATCTCAAAAATATCTTTCACATCAGTGTAATCGAGTTCAGCACGAAGTCTACCCATTTCCTTTTCAGCCTTGGTCTTAAAAGCACCGGTCTGACCGCCGGTAATGGCGCACAAGGACTGTTCGGCCTCAATCAGGCAATGACGCACGGCCCTTGGAAAATTACGGTCTAAGATCAAAAACCGTACGATATTTCCCACATCCAATTTCCCAAAGGTCTGACGGTACATTTCAAAACCACTAGCAGATTTAAGCAACGCTGACCATTGCAATAAGTCCAGCGGTGTTCCCACATAATCCACCGCTGGTAATAGGTAATAATATTTCATATCCAGGATACGGTCAGTTTTATCTGCCCGTTCCATAAAACGACCCATATTGCCAAAATGCCAACCTTCATTGCGCGAAAAGGTGCCGTTCATAATCCCTGAAAATAAATGACTACCTTCTTTAATGTCACGGAAAAATTCCATCAAGAATTTGTCAGAATGACTCTGCTTGCCCAGCATGGGTTTGATAGATAAATACATTTCATTGATCTGCAGCCACATTTCACTGGAAATCACTTCACGCACGGTACGGGCATTTTCGCGGGCAGCCGAAAGGCAGGAACAAATAGAATTGGGATTATTAGGATCAAAAGCTAAAAAGCGAATGACATTATTCTTGGTAAATTCACCATATAACTGCTGGAAAAGCTCCTCATCGCCGGTGGTCAACACCAGAGGCCGCCATTGCTCTTCAATGGTTCCTGGTGGCAAGTCCATGGCCAAATTAAAATCCACTTCAATGAAACGCGCGTAATTTTCCGCGCGTTCAATGTAACGGTTCATCCAGCAAATCGATTCTGCAACACGGCTTAACATAAGCTTACCTTAACACCCAGGTGTCCTTACTGCCTCCTCCCTGTGAAGAATTGACCACTAATGACCCCTGTTTTAAGGCGACCCTTGTTAAACCGCCAGGCATCACATAAATCTCTTTCCCATAAAGCACATAGGGCCTTAAATCCACATGACGCCCCTTTAAACGCTTGTCAATAATGGTCGGTACCCGGGAAAGCGCCATGGTGGGCTGAGCAATATACTCCCGAGGGAATTTGCGGATCTTGGCTTTAAAAGCTGTTTGCTCTTTTTTAGTCGACTGAGTACCAATGAGCATGCCGTAGCCGCCGCTTTGATTGGCAGCCTTGACCACCATTTTGCCAATATTTTCCAACACATATTCCCGGTCTTTCTCATCCCAACATAAATAGGTTGGCACATTAGGCAAAATAGGTTCTTGATCTAAATAATATTTGATCATTTGGGGCACAAAGGCATAAATCACCTTATCGTCCGCAACGCCGGTTCCCGGCGCATTGGCTAAGGCCACATTCCCTTTACGGTACACATCAAAAATCCCTGGAACCCCTAAAACAGAATCGAGCTTAAAATGTTGTGGATCAAGATACACATCATCCACCCGTCTGTAAATCACATCTACCTTTTTAGGACCATGAGTGGTACGCATGTATACAAAATTGTCCTGCACCATAAGATCCCTGCCTTCAACCAGTTCCACACCCATCTGCTGAGCTAAAAAAGAATGTTCAAAATACGCTGAGTTATAAATTCCTGGAGTCAAAACCACGACGGTTGGTTTTTCCTTGGGTGAAAGGTGTTCCAACATCTCAAGCAAACGCAACGGATAATCATTAACCGGACGCACATCCATGCGTTCAAAAATCTCAGGAAAGGTACGTTTCATGATCTCCCGGTTTCCCAGCACATAGGAAACCCCCGAAGGTACACGAAGATTATCTTCCAGCACATAGTTGATCCCATCCGAATGTTTGATCAAATCAATGCCGCTGATATGCGTCCATATGTGATGTGGTGGCATCAATCCTTCGCATTGTTTAAGATACCCGACGGAAGAATAAATAATATCTGCGGGGACGACATCATCTTTAATAATCTTTTTAGCCCCATAAACATCCTGTAAGAATAAATTTAGGGCAATGATCCGCTGTTTTAATCCAGCTTCGATGGGTTCCCATTCACTGACAGGGATAATCCGTGGAATAATATCAAAAGGAAATATCTTCTCCAAGCCTTCACCATCACGATACACATTAAAGGTAATGCCCATGGACATAAAAGCACGGTCAGCCGCGTGCTGGCGTCCAACAACTTCTTCAAATCCAAGCCCGCTCATCCGATTGGTCAGATGCTCATAACAAGGACGGATACAACCGTTGGACTCAATCATTTCATCATAGAAATTATCCATGGAATATTTTTCCAGGATGTTCCAGGTCACGGGCATTGTCGGATTTGCTTTCATGCGTTAAAGCCTCCTGTTTATTGTTCCTCTAATTCAAATTCAATACCACCGAACCATTGGGAAAATAAATTATAAAGTCCAGCCAAAAATAGGCCTGTGCAAAAGCCAAGCACGGCATTGACCACTGGAAAAACCAAAATGGACCAGACACCTAAAGCCCAAAAACCATCCTCCTCTTGCCCAGCCATTGATCCAATGGCAGCAATGATGCCAAGTACAAAGCCAATCATAGTATTCAAAACACTCATCATTTTTGCCAAAGGTAAGACTGAAATTTTCTGCAAACGTCTCATAAGAAATCCCTTCATTAATTCAAATAACCTTCACCCAAAATATTCTTGAGCATTTCAGGGGTCACAGTCACAATCCCGGAAACCTTTGGGACCACTCCTTCGATCATCGGTGTGATCATGGCGTGATCATCCATTCGCTGTTGACGATTAGTAGCATCCCCGCTAATTTTTAAATTCATTAAATTGCTGTTCATATCGATACCACCTTTAAGTACAGCTGTCTGTGCCGCGTCTCCATCTCCATCAGAGGTTCGAGAACCAATTGGCAGATTACTATGAGCTTCTTCCAATGAATAGGGAGTGGAATGGTCATGATATGTAGACAATTGCTCCCTGCGACTACTCTTAGGAGAAGGTGTTGATAACACCCCTGTTTTGGAATAACTCTCCCATGGATTCCAAATCCGCCAATGGGCCCATGATTTTCTCAATACTAATCCACGAACAGGACCAATATTATCGAATTTAGTTGCCCGCTCATAGGCAGTATTAAAGAATACATTGTAGGTAATGAGACGGTCAAAGGCAGCAAAGGATGTGGCATAAAATCTGCTTAGTGTTGGTGATACATCTGGCCGCATCACCCGTTGACCATCCCGGCCAATCATAAAAGTCTCCATAGGACCGATATTCATATGATGATGTGAAGAATTAGGATCGACCTCTCCGTGGCCAATGGTAAAAATTTCGGGGCCAGCTTTGTATCTTTTTCCGAATAACGTGTCCCATATCTTCCATCCAATGGCCATATCTGTCTGCTGATTGGATTGGTTATCCGTTAATAAAACATTTCCTAAATCATGCGGATCTTCAGGAAGCCCAAATATTTCGATTGCACCCCGGCGGATACGGTGCAAGAATCTGGCTCCAAAATGATCCTGAGGATTCCCTCCATGATAATGAGCATCCATGGAAGCAATGGCCATGGCACCACGCTTACTGGCATTGATCTCTCCCACTTGATGAAGCATAGGAGTATCTCCAATGGTAACCGTAGGAGGCCCCAGCCTGGCGTATCGCTGGGTGCGCTTACTCAAAGAACGATAAAATCCGGTACTGATCCACCAAGGCATTGAGAGGGCTAATACCGTATCTAGTAAGGCATAAGCTACATGCCCCCATAAGGAGGAATGCACCATTACCCCTGTTTGCCGTTCTATTAATGCCGCTAAGGCAGCAACGGGCGTGCCTAAAAATATTATTCCAAAGGTATAGGCACGTACCCCCAGATTAACCAGTGGCGTTTCGGTTAACATATTTCCAAATATTTTTCCATTCTCAACGATAATATTGTGTTCAGTAGTTTCTTTATTATGTCCTTCTCGATCAATGCCCGTCAGCCGTTCCGCCTTAGCGGTCATCTCATTAGCCCATCCTTGCAACTTATTAATATTGTCATCTGAAACATCCATCCCCCATGGTCTTTGATGAGGAAACATTTCCTTCATGCGACGAGCCATATAGATGACAAGCTCAATCTGATTGGCCATTAATTCAGCTTCCGCCGTAGGATTAACTTCAGAAGGATAATAATTACCTGTTGGAAAAATACGGCAGCTAAATGGAGCTCCTTTATAGTACCGTTGTCCCAAGGACAATCCCATCAAGGTATCTACCCTGCCCGTGGTGATAAAAACATTGTTAGGAGAAATTTCATTTAAGACAGGAACCAAATTCTTACTCATGGATGTGGCCCCAGATAAACTAACCACCATACACTGGGTACGCCCGCCTATTTTGCGATGATCATTAGGGGTCATATCAATGGCTTTATTTGTCGAATCTGTCTCGATTGGCATCTGCGGAAAAACAATATTGATCATTTCTTTGAAATTTTCTGCTCCAATCCATAATGAATTTTCAACTCCGCCAATAAACATAACCGCTTCCCCTGAACCAATACTTTCATGTTCAAACAATCCCTGGCCGGTCACTTGGGGGGATAAAACCTGTTGATTTTCTTTATCCGGAGTTCTCATCTCCTCAATTTCAGCTTGGGCTTGGGCAATGGCCATCTGTTGCTCTTCAAATGTATTCAAAAAATCCATATTATTAGACAACACATTTCTAGATAGAATGTCTATTTCTGCATTCATCGTTAGAGACAAACCTTCATCAATCTGCCTCAAAAGAAAAAATAGATCATCCTCATTGATTCGTCCTTCCTTGATGCCCAGCGCTATTCGATCAGCTTCTAGAGCAACCATCGTATCCAAATAGGCTTTTAGATAACTCAATATCCGATTATCGTGTTCTAGAGCACGAATCAATTTGGCCCTAATGGCACGAGCTTCTAGATTGGAACTATCCACCCCTTGCAACTGCCTAGCACGTTCTTCAACGGCATAAAGCATTCGACCTCGCATGACCCCATAATAACGGCTATTGGTCTTGATATATGATTCCACGTACCGCGAGGCTAGTTTATCCACCCACGCATCTGCTGTGCGACGCAGAAACGAAGTCGGATCATTCCACTTGGCATGATTTTCTGCCACGGCCCTTGGGATATCCGCAATCTCCTCATTTCCCACGTTATTTGGATCACGTTTAATGGGATCTGTGTAATATTCATTGTCAGGGGTTAATTCCATGCGCCATTCATGCAGCTCATCTTCTTTTAAGAATCTGCCTTTATCAGGAGAAAATGCATGAATATCTAATCGATGCGTTTCATGATTAAAATAAGTCTCGGTCAGTTGTCCACCTTCATCTGATTTTAAGAAAATTAAATTTTTCAACCGAGCAGCATCCGCAAAATTCACCAAGGTGGCCGTATGTTCGGAATTATAGACCATGTACCCTTCATCAAAATTCTCTGCTAATGCCAAACTTTGACCATCGGTCCAGAATACGCCCCGTTCGGGGGTCTTGGAATTCAACACCCGCACCGCGTATTGCCCAGTCATATCAGTCGCTGCATCTACCTGAGCAGCAGCCTCAATCAAATCTGCTGTAAAAAATCTCTCTACGGTCATTTCAACTAATTCATCGATCTTGGTTTCAAGATCTTTATCAGAATATAAGATCTGAAGTCGATTTAAAAGATGCCCTACCAATGATGAACCAGCCTCTCGATTGTCTTTATGAATTTCATCGAGAAGCCTTCTTTTTAAATCATCACGAAAACGATTTAACCGTTCATATTGAAATTCCAATTCACCACTCTGATGGGACATTGGTTCAGTGACCCAGGAATCTTTAAGGGTCTTATTCTTACTTTTGTACATGGGACGAAGCAGAACAGCTTCATGGTGTTCTTGAGGATCTTCCCAGACATCCATAAAAAATTGTCCCAAGGCATCTTCTTCTTCCAGACTCATGTTGTTCTGGACAGACTCTTCATCACTGGCATAAAAAATCTCATCCACCGCAAAACGACTGGCTGCGGTCCAATCTCCTTGATTGTTATACCACTGCATCATCAGTGCCAATACCTGCACATCTCCGGTGGGTAAATAATCATAATAACCCTTTGGATGTTCCGCATTGGGTTCAATATAGACATCTTTTTTCATGCGGAATTTTTGCGCATAAAAATCCCTCATTTTGGCTGTAGGCTTTAATTTCCCATGCTTAAAATGAAAATCATTGTCACCATTTTCAATCACAACCGAGACCACCGTTCGGTAAGCTTTCTTATACTCTCCTTTTTCATAAATATATATCCAACGTTTTTCTAAAGGACCAAAGACACAATGCAATCCCTCTAAGGAGGGTGTCCCTTGAGTCAAAAAACGATCATGGGTCATGATTTCCCTGACTGCTCCTGACAAAGGACGCACATCTTTCCCTAAGGCTAGCTTCAATTCACCATTAAATCCTGCATGAGTCAAAACCGTGACTGGTTTGCCCCGTTTATTTTTCAATGATTTAAAAACAATGGGAATAACATCCCCTTCTGGGGTCTCTCCCCAGGTCATGATCGATTCCCCTTGATCACCACGCAGTGAAGAAATCCCCCGCATATTTGTTAGTCCTTGCTGAGCAAAAGGGGGAAAGAAATCTTCGGTTGATAATTTTTTAGGATCTAGTTTTGTATCTTGCTGAGCAATCTCCGGATCTTGAATGTCAGGATTGACATAAATGACTCCGCTGTCTCCGCATTCAATCTTCCCGTCAGGGGAAGGATTTTTGATATCTGTGATCCAAGAATTAAAAAGCAAGGTCAATGATGAGGTTAACAAAGGCCCCATGAGCGGCTTCCATAAACCCATTTTTATCGCCAGCATCAATAACCCTATACTCACCACTGCTGAAATAAAGAATCCTGCTGTTTGATTAATCTTACGTTCGTTGCCCGTTAAGGGAACATCAACACCCGCACGCTTAGAAGGTTTCTGGAAGGGAAGAATACTTCTAAGCCAATCCGAAAATCCATAACCCATGGAAAAATTCTTCTTGGTTAAAATATTTTTGTAATCAGCTTTAAGGGTTCCACGCAAAGATGATTGAACTAGAGCCGTAAACAGATGCCCCATTTCATGCAAGAAAAGCTCGGCCGTATACATGATGGACATTGCGGACAGGAATGCCAAGCAAGAGATATACCAGCAGTACTTAAAAGCCTACAAGAAATGTGTCTATAACTACATCAAAGATGACTATGATCCCGTGACCCAGCAAACCGTGCCTCGAAAATATGCCTCAGGAGGGATGAATTTTACAGAGATTGCTCTTAACGGTATTTATAGCGAG
>Ga0206849_1058_pt1 | contig 18848 bp, 11 predicted proteins | sample Alteio_BWOrgCont_15_FD_152892 | JGI IMG/M metagenome (GOLD analysis project Ga0206849, IMG submission 152892) | Enriched cells from forest soil in Barre Woods Harvard Forest LTER site, Petersham, Massachusetts, United States -... | ecosystem: Environmental > Terrestrial > Soil > Temperate forest >...
GCGAGAAAGTCCTTCGGGATGAGTACAGCGGCGAACGAGTGAGTAACGCGTAAGAATCTGCCCTTCAGTGAAGAATACCCTTGAGAAATTGAGGTTAATGCTGCATACGTCCTACGGGAGAAAGATGGCCTCTTTGCTGTCGCTGAAAGATGAGCTTGCGTACTATTAGTTAGTTGGTGAGGTAATGGCTCACCAAGACGATGATGGTTAGCCGGCCTGAGAGGGTGTACGGCCACGCTGGAACTTAGACACGGTCCAGACTCCTACGGGAGGCAGCAGTGGGGAATATTGCGCAATGGGCGAAAGCCTGACGCAGCGACGCCGCGTGGAGGATGAAGGCCTTAGGGTCGTAAACTCCTGTTAAGTGGGAAGAAAAGCTCTGTTTTAATAGAACTGAGCAATGACGGTACCATTAGAGAAAGCACCGGCTAATCTCGTGCCAGCAGCCGCGGTAATACGAGAGGTGCAAGCGTTATTCGGAATTATTGGGCGTAAAGGGTGCGTAGGTGGCAAAATAAGTCAACTGTAAAATTCCTCAGCCTAACTGGGGGCTCGCAGTAGAAACTGTTTTGCTAGAGGGTGGAAGAGAGAAGTGGAATTCTCGGAGTAGCGGTAAAATGCGTAGATCTCGAGAGGAACACCGATGGCGAAGGCAGCTTCTTGGTCCACTACTGACACTGAGGCACGAAAGCGTGGGGAGCAAACAGGATTAGATACCCTGGTAGTCCACGCCGTAAACGATGATCACTAGACGTCAGCTTTGCTTAGCAAGGTTGGTGTCGAAGCTAACGCGTTAAGTGATCCGCCTGGGGATTACGGTCGCAAGGCTAAAACTCAAAGGAATTGACGGGGGTCCGCACAAGCGGTGGAACATGTGGTTTAATTCGACACTACGCGAGGAACCTTACCTGGGCTTGACATGCTTTTGACAGCTATAGAAACATAGTCTTCTAAGTTCGCTTAGACAATTGCACAGGTGCTGCATGGCTGTCGTCAGCTCGTGTCGTGAGATGTTTGGTTAAGTCCTCTAACGAGCGCAACTCTTGCCATTAGTTGCTACTTCTTATAGAAGGCACTCTAATGGGACTGCCTGGGAAACCAGGAGGAAGGTGGGAATGACGTCAAGTCCGCATGGCCCTTATGTCCAGGGCGACACACGTGTTACAATGGTTGGTACAAACGGGTGCAAATCTGTAAAGATAAGCAAATCTGAAAAAGCCAATCTAAGTTCGGATTGAGGTCTGCAACTCGACCTCATGAAGTTGAAATCGCTAGTAATCGCGCATCAGAACGGCGCGGTGAATACGTTCTCGGGCCTTGTACACACCGCCCGTCACACCACGAAAGCTGTTTGTACCCAAAGCCGTTTTAGCTAACCCGTAAGGGAGGCGGATGTCTAAGGTATGAGGGGTAATTGGGGTTAAGTCGTAACAAGGTAGCTGTAGGAGAACCTGCGGCTGGATCACCTCCTTTCGAGGGAGTATAAATCCAAGTCATTGAATGAAATATTTTCAATACTTATTTAGGTGTAATTTAGAATTCGCAGACTCATAAGCGTATATTATTTTTGACATCAACTCGGCATTGTTTGATGGTTATTAGGCCGGCTGCATTGGCCAATTGGTAGTGCGGGCCTATAGCTCAGTGGTTAGAGCACTCCGCTGATAACGGAGAGGTCAGTCGTTCGATCCGACTTAGGCCCACCATGAGCTATAGCGGCTTTACTATAAAATTTAAATTAAGCGTAAGAACGCGATGCTGACAGTTTGGGGATGTAGCTCAGCTGGTAGAGCGTCCGTTTTGCACGCGGAAGGTCAGCGGTTCGATTCCGCTCATCTCCACCAATTCTGCACTTTTATGGGAAAGAATGTTAAGGTAGGGAGGCGACTTCGATAAGGTGTGCCATTATCGATAAAGAGGCTTTCTGTAATAGTTTCCTATCGTTATTCTATAGTAATTTATTTTTCATAATCAACTCAATGTTTCGAGCCTTTTGATGTCGGTTTTTTAGGAAGTGTGTATATAAAAAATTTCTTTTGTTCTTTGACATATATGTAATCTACGCGAATAATACAAATTCACAACGCAAACGACTTAGCTATAGCAAATTTGTGATTAATTGAAAAGGGCGTTTGGTGGATGCCTTGGTATCAGGAGGCGATGAAGGAGGCGGAAGACTGCCAAAAGCTTCGGGGAGTTGTCAATCAAGCTTTGATCCGAAGATGTCCGAATGGGGAAACCCACACCGTTAAACATGGTGTACTCTTATCTGAATATATAGGGTAAGAGGGCGAACGGCATGAACTGAAACATCTCAGTAGTGCTAGGAACATAAAACAACGTGATTCCCTAAGTAGTGGTGAGCGAAACGGGAACAGCCTAAACTTGTGTCATGTAATAATCTGTATGATGTTGTGCCACAAGGGTAGCGGGATATAATATTTTAAAGAGTACAGTCTTTAAGTTGTGTTCTTCAATTTAGCTGAATTATTCTGGAAAGGATAGCCATAGAAAGTGACAGCCTTGTAAGTTAAAAATTGAAAGAAGCAATCCTTTATAATCCCAAGTACTGCGAAGCACGTGAAATTTCGTAGGAATCAGCCCCGACCATGGGGTAAGGCTAAATACTACCTGATGACCGATAGTGAACAAGTACCGCGAGGGAAAGGTGAAAAGAACCCCGGGAGGGGAGTGAAATAGAATCTGAAACCAAATGTCTATAATCGGTGGAAGCGCAATATACGTATGCGCAACCACGTACCTTTTGCATAATGAGCCAACGAGTTATCTCTGCGTTGCAAGGTTAAGTTTTGAAAGAACGGAGCCGTAGCGAAAGCGAGTCTGAATAGGGCGCTTAGTAACGTGGAATAGACCCGAAACCTAGCGAGCTACCCATGTCCAGGATGAAGTCTCAGTAAGATGAGATGGAGGTCCGAACCGGTGAAGGTTGAAAACTTCTCGGATGAGGTGTGGGTAGGAGTGAAAGGCTAATCAAGCTGGGAAATAGCTGGTTCTCCCCGAAATATATTTAGGTATAGCCTTGTTGAATTTTCTGTGGAGGTAAAGCACAGTTTAAGTTTTGGGGGCGTAAGCTTACCGGACTTTTACTAACTCTGAATGCCGCAGATTTTGAAGACAGGAGTCAGACTGTGAGGGATAAGCTTCATAGTCGAGAGGGAAACAGCCCAGACCATCAGTTAAGGTCCCTAAATATTCGTTAAGTGGTAAAAGATGTGAAAATACTTAGACAGCCAGGATGTTGGCTTAGAAGCAGCCATCATTTAAAGAAAGCGTAATAGCTCACTGGTCAAGTGTTTTTGCGCTGAAGAACGAACGGGGCTAAACGAATTACCGAAACTATGGCATAGTTGAGCTTAGGCTTAACTTTGGGTAGGGGAGCGTTCTTTGATAGATACATGCTTGACCGTGAGGACAAGTTTAGGATCAAAGAAGTGAGAATGTTGGTATAAGTAACGAAAAAATAGGTGAAATTCCTGTTCGCCGTAAATCTAAGGTTTCCGTGAGATCGGTTCATCCACTCAGGGTTAGTCGATACCTAAGCCGAGGCCAATTGGAGTAGGCGATGGAAAGCAGGCTAAATATTCCTGCACCACTTATAAACGTTTGAGCAATGGGGTGACGCAGTAGGATAGGTTGACTTGGATTATGGATTGCCAAGCTACGCGTAAAGGATGTTTTGTAGGTAAATCCGCAAAGCGTGAAGTCTGAAACGTAATGGGCACACTAATTTTAATAAGAAGTGTGTTTGATCGATTCCACACTGACTAGAAAAACCTCTAGCGAGTTATATGAGTGATCGTACCGCAAACCGACACAGGTAGATGAGCAGAGAATGCTAAGGCGTTGAGATAAGTATCATTAAGGAACTCGGCAAAATAGCTCCGTAACTTCGGGATAAGGAGTGCCTCCGCTGTTACTGGATTCGTTCTAGAAAGCAGTAGGAGGTTTCAACAAAGAGGCCCAATCGACTGTTTAACAAAAACACAGGGCAATGCAAACTCGAAAGAGGAAGTATATTGTCTGACGCCTGCCCAGTGCTGGACGGTTAATAGGAGAGGTTAGTGCGTAAGTGCGAAGCTTTGAATTGAAGCCCCAGTAAACGGCGGCCGTAACTATAACGGTCCTAAGGTAGCGAAATCCCTTGTCAGGTAAATTCTGACCCGCATGAATGGCGTAACGAGTTGGGCGCTGTCTTAATGATATACTCAGTGAATTTGTAGTACAAGTGAAAATGCTTGTTACCCGCGAAAAGACGGAAAGACCCCGTGCACCTTTACTACAACTTAACATTGATTTTTGGATTGATATATGTAGGATAGGCGGGAGACTGTGAAGTTAGGGCGCTAGCTCTAATGGAGTCGTCCTTGAAATACCGCTTTTATCCATTTGAAAATCTAACTCTGACCCGTAATCCGGGCAGAAGACAGTGTTTGGTGGGTAGTTTGACTGGGGTGGTCGCCTCCCAAAATGTAACGGAGGCGTTCAAAGGTTCCCTCATGACGAATAGAAATCGTCGGTAGAGTGTAAAGGCATTAAGGGAGCTTAACTGCGAGACTTACAAGTCGAGCAGATGCGAAAGCAGGACTTAGTGATCCAGTGGTTCCGAATGGAAGGGCCATTGCTAAACGGATAAAAGGTACGCCGGGGATAACAGGCTAATCTCCTCTGAGAGTCCTCATCGACGAGGAGGTTTGGCACCTCGATGTCGGATCATCACATCCTGGGGCCGCAGAAGGTCCCAAGGGTTTGGCTGTTCGCCAATTAAAGTGGTACGTGATCTGGGTTCAGACCGTCGCAAGACAGGTCGGTCCTTATCTTTCGTGGGCGTAGGGTATTTGAGGGGAGCTGTTCCTAGTACGAGAGGACCGGAATGGGCAAACCGCTGGTGTACCAATTGTTCAACAAGAGCAACGTTGGGTAGCTAAGTTTGTAAGAGATAACCGCTGAAAGCATCTAAGTGGGAAACTCGCCTCAAGATAAGATACCCCTACTAACTTCGGTTAGTAATAAGACCCCTTGAAGACTACAAGGTTGATAGGCTGGGTGTGTAAGCACAGTAATGTGTTCAGCTAACCAGTACTAATAGGTCGAATGTTTTAATCGCAATAATTTAAAAAAATTTAGTAGCGGTTGTTTGCTTGTGAACTAAATATTATTTCATAAAAGATAAAAATTCGTGTAGATTGTATATATGTTGAAGAACAAAAGAGTAAGTTTGAAAAATTTCCTGGTGGGTATTGTGGTGGGGTAACACCCGTTCCCATTCCGAATACGGAAGTAAAGTCCACCACGCCGATGATACTCGTCTGGAGACGGACCGGAAAAGTAGGTACTGCCAGGATTAACTAATTAGCCCCAAAGTTTAAAAGCTCTGGGGCTTTTTTTTGTTCTTTTTTACCTCAATTTGTTTCAGTCTTCCTTAATTTTTTATACACATAAGTTTCTTGTGTTGTTCGGTATGATTTCTGCTATGGTCTTCTTAAGAATGATACTCTAGACTAAAGGAGAATAGCATGGCATGTGTGCAAGCAGCGAGTGCATATCTTTTTCTGGCAGCAGCAGTCCTAGGTGTTAGTGCCCCATTATTGAGCATGAAGAATCCGGCTATGATGGAAACAGAGAGGGCACTAACAAGCAATGATAGTGCTCTTGTTACATCTGGTTTCGCTAGAATAGTCTTAGATTTTCAGGGTACTTTGCTTCATGCGGTTGTTCCCTTAGAGGACAGCATGAAAAATGCTGTTGAGTATGCCCTAGACAGTCATTCTGCCCATTTTAAGAATGAAGATAATAAAGTAATAATAGGACTTTCTTTGTTGCAGGGAGATTTTTTAAAGAAATTGAAAAATTCGGATTCAATAGCCGCTAATCAGCATAAACGCGTAGACCATTGGTTGGAAGAAGGGGGAATAATTTGGTTTCGCGTCGCTCTTATAGAGGCGAATTCTTACCCTATCTCCTCTTGAACAGAAAGCTAATCTTCTTGCCTGAGATAATAAAAATTGTTAACAAAAAACTATTTACTCTGGCGTGCGATTTTTTAAGGGGACATTCTTGAGCATTTTTGCTATCTTCTTTCAGAAATAATGTTGGCCCAAACTGAAGGAAAATAACATGGTAAGAGTTCAAGTAAAATATTTTTTTCTAGCAATTGTTCTATGCCCTCATGCATTATTGCGGAGCATGGAAAAAAAGCTGTCGAGTAATACGGAAAGAAGTAAGTTAATTCTTCGCGACGCTGTTCGAAAAAACACTGGCTGGGTTTTGGATCCGGCAAGTCCAGAACTGATTAGGCCGGCTCCCGGTTATGCTCGAGTATCTGTTTATTCCCGTCAGGGCAAAAGATTTTCCTATTCTATCCCCTTAAGCACTACTATAACAGCTATTCAAGAGAACATCATAGCGTATAACTCACGCCATTTTCCTGGTGATCCTAGGCGCATGAAATTGGTATTAGCAGGGGGAGAATTTTTGAAAAAATTAAAATGTACTGATCCTGTAGAAAATAATTCCAATCGCCCGCTAGATTATTGGGTACCTTCGGAGGGACATATTTGTTTCATAGTCCAGCGTAGTGCTCTTAGCGTACCGCTTGAATCTAATTTATAAGAGAGACTGCTGGGCTCGTTATTAACAATTTTTTATTTTAGAGAAATTAATATGAAAAAAGTAGTATGTATGTTTTTAGTCGGCATTTTTTTTGGTAGTTGCCTCCAGGCTATGGAACAAAAAGTTCTCCAGACTTCTTCTATTGCGGTAACTTTTCATTATGTTTGTAGCACTGATGGTGTGGAGAAATCGGAGTCTTATTGTACCGAAAAGATGGAGTTTTCTTCTGCTATAACTATTAATGACCTTATAAGCAATCTTAGGAGGCATTGTAATATTATCAATAATGGTATAAATAGTTTTCGAGTGATTAATCTAGGAAGTAAGTGTAGAGGAGAGAACTGTATATCTATCTATGGCCAACCTGGTCGTGTGGTTAATAAAAAAGATAAGTTTCCTCAGGCGATAAATGAAACAATTGGTAAATGGGCGGCTGGAAGAAATGTGTGTGTTCAAGGAGCTTACTTCGACCAAAAAAAGGTAGAAGAAATAAGAAAGAAAGGTGGCATATATTTACCCCTTCAAAAATAGGCGTAGGTGATGGAAATTCTGCCCCGATCTTTTTATGCGCGTCCTACTGTTGAAGTTGCTCATGATTTGTTAGGAAAACTTCTGGTACGTACGTATGAAAATCAGAAGCTTATAGGACGGATTATCGAAACAGAAGCCTACCAATATGATGATCCAGCCTGTCATGCCTATAGAGGAAAAACATCTCGAAACGCCTCTTTATTCGGTATGGTAGGGCATGTGTATGTCTATTTTATCTATGGCAATCATTATTGTTTAAACGCTGTGGCACGTTGTCCCCAATCTCCTGCCGGTGGCGTATTAATTCGGGCAATAGAGCCTTTGGAAGGTAGAGAAAGTATGGCAAGGTTGAGAGGAATACCGAGTGAAAGAAAAAGTATTGCTGACGGTCCTGGTAAGTTAACACAGGCCTTACGAGTAACAAAAGAACTGGATGGAAGTGATTTGACACACGCAGGATCCCTTTTTATAGCAGATGATGATTGGCGCCCCCCTGCTTCGAGCATTATAACGACTCCTCGTATTGGTATCAAAAAAAATAGGGACATTCATTGGCGATTTCTGCTTAAAGAAGGTTGAGAATAATGAGCAGATAAAAGCGATAGGAGAGAAAGATGGGCTGCTATTTAATAGCTAGCTTTTAGCAGAAAAATAAGGGCCACAAGTGCTGCAGAGTATAAAATTTCTGTACAACAAGTGTGGCTTGTCTTCATATTTTTTAACAATGATGTTATCAAAATTCTAGCACAAGAAGGCGATCTTCTTATGTGCTGTTATCAGACAGTTAATGTATAGTTTTTTGCCGTTTGCTCTTATGCTTTTCTTGATCTGAGGATTTATCATTTTTTTTATCTTGTTCGTTATCATTAATGGGACCGCTAGAAGATAAACTCCTTGCGATAGCTTTTGTGGAAGAAAGCCTCAAGACTTTCTCAGTAAATTTTGCTTCGTGATCGCCGAATGCTTTTATTTGGGTTTCTAACATTTTTTTGTATACTAATTTAATTATTTGAGAAAAACTTGCAATCTCGCTTTCTTGAAGTTGTGTAAGCTTTGTCACATATTTTTTATAATGGCTATCTTCTAGAGCTTTATGATTTAAATTAATCCAATTGATCTCGGTTTCTAGCTTAAGTATATCTTGTTCTACTGAAGCTCGCTGTTCTGGGGATAATAATAAATAATCTGCTGTTTTCTGTAAGTTGAGATTTTCCTGCAATTTATTATTTTTTTCTTTCAAAATAATTGTTTTCTTAAAAAATCCAAATCCAATGATAACGTTAGGGTAAATTGCTGAAAGGTCGTTCAGAGAGATTAGGTGGGCGCCCGGTAACTCTTTGAGGATCTCTGGTAGCGAAGAAGCTACGAGTGGCTGCCAATAAAAAGAGTTGGAATATTCTTGAATAGCGTTTCCTTCCATGAAGTTATGGTTTATGTAGTTTTGTAGAGAATTAAGACTATGCTCTAAGGGTAAACGCAGTTTAATATCATCTTTAATGGGTAAGGATAGCGTTAGATCTTTTCCGTTTTGTAAGAAAAGACGAGTATTTATACATTCCAAAGATAAAGAAGCTGGTGCCAATGTTGAGGATTCCATGCTCTGTACTAGAGTGCCTACGTTTATTGACGCTATGCTTAACAATAATGCAATATTTTTTTTCATTATCGAGGTGTCCTAAAAAATTTTAATGATTTAATATTAATCTAACAGTTTGTATTTTTTAATTAAAATACTCTTATGATTATACATTTTATATTAAATAAAACAATTTTTTTATTTTTTAGGCGATAGTAGATCTTGTAAGATAAGGTGGGCTTTTTTTTGCTCAATAAGAAATCTAGTTGAAGCTGACTTCTTTTAGGCTCTTTCTTGCTCTGGATTATTCAAAAACCAAACCAAGAGAAGCCCAATTATAGGTGCTGATAACGTCGCCAGTGCGTAATCGATCCAAGAATAGGCGTAAGCATTAAAGCATGCTTGTTGAAGAGTAAAAAGCATTGTCATGCCAATTGCCATCCAGACCAGAATTTGATGATTAAAGCGTGCGATATAAAAATAGATTAACCAGATGCCACACGCGGTTAGTATGCTCGTCAAAAGCCAACCTCCTATGCTGGAAAAATCTCCTATACCTATAAAACTTAAACTTCCGATTATTATCAGAACTATTCCGTATGCGTGGTGCTGGTACCAGCGATTGGTAAGTCGATTAAGTGCGCAACAGCTCATTATAAACCCCCCGCTATAGAGTAAAATATCGTAGGTATTTTCTAACAATAGCCCGAATAGGGGCAGTGTTTTACCTAGATGTGTTAGCTCAGGTAAAAGAGGAAAGACAGAGGGGGTGAAATAATGAGTCAAAGCTGCAATGCCTGCCCAAAGGGCTGCCAGAGAAAAGCCTCCGAAAACAGCATACCATTTTGACGTAGTGGAGCTTTTGTGAGCGTTATAAACGGAGCGAACTAGGAAAAGACATAGAACTATAAGAGCACTTACTGCAATCAATTTGAGCACAGCCCAGCTTGCAAAATTAAAAAATTGGTTGCTATATGGTTCAGCAGTAGAAAAATAGGCTTTTACTTGAGGCCATTTATTAACGGTTTCAATAAAAAACAAGCCCCCTATGATCAGAAAAAGTATACTAGCTTTTCTGATAGAAATCGCGATTGGGTGCCGATATGTCGCTATAAATATTATGAGCACTATGAGATACAGAAGAGTGTAACTTATCATTCTTATTGGGTGTAAGAGAGCTTGCTCATTATTAAAATTACGCACCCATTCTTGAGGAGTGAAAATAAAACGATAATAATCAACAATTTTGTCACCCGCTATATGGACCCCAATTCGCGCTTCTCCTGGGGTAACACTAATTTTTGGATCTTGCCAAATAAAGGTCCAATCTGTTCGATTAGGGAGTTGTTGAGGGGTAGCCGTTATCTCTTTTACTTCAGAAGCTTGGAGGTTAAAAAGGGTGCTGAGAGCGCCATGAGCTACTGAGCGTGCCTGAGTCTCTGTTAATGAGGTTGCAGCAGTTCCTTCTGCTAAGCGATGGCAAAGTGTCCTTAACGCTCCATCTGCTGATAAAGTAAGTACATATTGCTCGGCGCGATCGACGACATTTCCTTCGAAAGTAGCATAGCGCATATGCCATAGAACGGGATTTAAATAAGTGGTCAACAAAGGATGAAATTGAGAGCGATGATGCCGCCAGATAAAAATTCGTTGGTTATAGGCGGATGTCTGATCAGGTGCAAGATCAGTATAGCAACTTTGAACATTGCTGTAGGCTTTTGGTAAATAACTCCAAGAGGAAGGAAGATCAACTTTTTCTCTCTTTTTTAGCTCTTCATGGCTCTTTTTTTCTGACCAGGGTGTGACTAGGTGAGGAGCGTCAGCTTTAAAGCGTGTTGTTAATCCCCAGGCAATAAGACCAAAAAAGCCTAAGCAAGTAATTAGATAGAGCGAGAGGGGATGTCTGGTTGTTGGTAGATTTTGTGCATCATAGTTGAACCATGTATTCCAGCTGGCAGAAACTTTAGCGTGCCAATCTTTATTGTAAAGAAGGGGAAAAGAAGTCGCTGAAGAGGTAAAGCGACAGTAGAGTGCCCAGAGCAGTGGCAATAACGTACCTACAATAACGAGCATTTTACTAACCCAAATGCCGGTGGCATGACAGGCAAAGACTGGGAGTGAAAAAAGGATAACATCAAAAGTAAAATGACAGGTAATCGTTGCAAGTAATCCATAGCGAAGATAGACAATTCCAAACATGAGGGAAGGAAGAATAAGTTCTATAACCCTGGCATAGGCAGGTTGAGCAGGATAATTTGCATGCGCTGCTCCGAAAATAAATGCTTGTACGAGTAGGGCAATTCCTACAAACCAGGCCTCTTTTCCTTTGCTGTAACGACGAGCTAGAAGAGCTGCCCCCGCTAGAGGAATGGCGCGGAAGAGGCATTCTTCAATAAAGCCAGCATTCCATGATATTGCTAAAGGAGGAAACCAAGGAGCATAGCTAGCTAAAATATTAGGGTCGTAGAGAGCTTCTGCCGGCGACCACCATTTCAAAAAAGTTGTAGTTAGACAATAAGTAGCAATAATATAAGCGAGCATGGTGAATGAGTAGAGATAGCCACCCACAAAGCGACCAATAACTCCAGTTGCCTTATTGCCGGGTTGTGTTAAGGAAGACCAGAGTTGGGGATGCTTGCCAAATGCCGCACGCGTTAGGCCTTCGGCGACGATAAAAATAAGCGTATATTGTACCCATGACCAACCAAAACTAATAATGAGGCTACTGAATTTAGTGAAAAGAAAAACAGTGGGAGATGTCCACGTAGCATAATTTATCCACGCGAGCGGAAGATTATTAAAATTTTCCAGGAATACTAAAAGTGCTGAAAAAAATCCCCATATAATCGGAAATTTAACTATCAATAGATTACGCTTAAATAAGAAAAAAAGGCCCCCTAGGCAACCAAGAATCACATACAAAATGGTCATAAAAAGTGAGGCTGTAGATGCTATTGTGTTATTGGCGGAACGCATCTCTTGGTAGCGACGGATAAAATCTTCAGGAATTTTTATGAATCGGTAGAGGCTTGTAAAGGTAGTGCCTTGAACTTTTAATTCTATACGATAGGGTGCATTACCTACTTTTTTGGTGAGGTGCTCGTAGGTGAATGTGTGATCAATGCGTCCGGCAGTGTTAGTATGTTGAGCATTATCCAGTTCTTTATAGTTGCTTAAATCTACGTGCCAATTACTGAGTTGCTCAAGGGCGATAATACGTGCTTTTTCAGCAGTAAGTGCTGCTCCCTCTTCTTCATTGGGTATCTTGTAATTAAAAGAGTAAGGTGTGCCATCTGGCCTGAAAGAAAAGTAGGTTTCGGGAATAAAGTTTTCTTTAAACTGGCGTACGTGCCAGGTATGGGGAGTGTAATCCTTATCGTGGAGCAATTTCCTAAATGCTTCAACTCCCCCTGCTTCAAGTTCAGTATAATTTTGCACGGTAGAATCAGTGGCAAACCAGGCTACTGAACGAGACTCTTTTCCCGGTTGAAAATTATAGAGTTCAGCTAATTTTTTGGATTTTTGTAGTGCCCCTTCTCTATCCATGGTGATATCAATATCGAGTATAGAAAATGCTTTTGAAAAATATTTGAAGCTAAAAAGGATAGAGCTAACAGCTACCACACTTAAAATAATCCAAAAAAGGGGACGATCAGAGCGTAAAGATTGCAGTGCTATCATAAGAAATCTCCTAGAAAAATGAAACAAGCGCCCGGCATAAACCCAGCGCTTGTCAGTGTATCAGAGAAGTTAATGTATATGCTACTTTTTCTGCAATTGTAATGTAGCACTGAGATGACTGAAAGATTTTTCTAAACCATCAAAGCTTTTCGTTAGGGCATCAGGAGAAGAGGTGGGGATTGGTTTATTTGATATAGGCACCTCTTTTTTAGGAGCTTGCTGCGGTGGTAAATTTTGTTGAGGTTGTGTGGGAGGGGTTGGTTTACTTGAGATAGGTACGTCTTTTTTAGGGGGCTGCTGTGGCGGTAAATTTTGTTGAGGTTGTGTAGTGGTAGATGCTTTAGGTTCTGGGTGATGAGGTGGAATTTTGGTTTTAAGATCATCTAAGACTTTTCTAAATATAGCTATAAACGAATCTGCGGGAAAAAGAGTAATCATATATTCTGCGTGAGGATGCGCTGATGCTTGCCTAAAAAAATAATCACCTTGATCGATGTAGCTTGAAGCTTCAGAATAATTTTTTTTACTAAAAGCATCTTGGGCTAGAAGAGCTGCTGTATACACAAGCGCTTCTCCAATTGTGGCATTGCCTTGGGTCATTTGTTTGCTTAGTGGATCGAAATTAGCTTTGAGTGCTGAGGCGAGCGCAGTTACGTTGTGACTTGTTAAAGATTCTAGAGTTTTATTACTTTCGTCTAGCAAAAGATTTGAATAAGATGCGTTTAGTTTTAGTATCTTTATCTGATCTAAAAGAGTTTTTGCTTGGGAAAGGTCTTTGGTATGTAATAATAAATAGGCAGTTTGGGCTATAATATAGGAGGTTAAGTTACCTATTAAATCTTGCCACGCTAATTGTTTTGTTGCTAAAGCCCTTGTCAGAATTTGAATGACACTTATATACAGAGCTATTGTCTTTGGATTAAATTGCTCTTTTGGATTTACTTTATTAAGTATAGTAAACATACTCAAAGCATATTTTGAAAAAGCTCTGGAATAAATAAGATTATTTTGAATAGAATCTGAGTACAGAATTCCTTGTGAAAGCGTATAATCTTTTCTTATCGTAGTAATAATTTTTTCGAGGTCTTCTAGGGACACTGTACGTAGTGCTGTAGCATTATTTATCGCAATGCTCAAATTGTAGTATTGGTAATAGTTTAATATTTCAGTAGCAATAGCTGTAACGTTTACTTGTTGTCGCGTATCAGACAACGTGGAACCCAGGGTTGTTAATTGCTGATAGAGATGATAGGTTATAAGGGCATTAATGCTAGCTGATCTTACCAGTGTGGAAAGGTTACTAACTACAAAAAGAGAGTCTTGGGCGAATTGTTCTGCGTTAATAAGAATTTTGTTTGTGTGGTTCTTAAAAAAATTTTGAATTATCTCAGCTATTTTTTGATTTTGTTGTAATTGGTTAAGATCTTTAACGGTGGTCGGAATGGAAGAAATTTCTTGTTTTAATTGATCCGCTATATCTTTTAAAGATAGGTTACAGTAATTGTTGAGTGCTTCATATGCGTTGCTAATTGCTTTGAATTTTTCGGTAGCTTCTTTTTCTGCGTCTTCATTGCCTGCCCAGCGATCGGGATGCCATTGTAGAGCTAATTTTTTATACGCTTTTCGTATGTTAGCGCATCCTACTGAGTCAAACGATGTGGCGGAAGGAAGTTCTAAATTTTTTAGTGCTTCTTTAATGTCCATTGTCATTGCGTGTACATTGAATGGCAGCAGACTAAAACCCATTAAAATAATAAAATAGTAGTACATTATCATTCTCCCTTAAACAAAAAAATCAACAAGCACCCAGCATAAGCCCAGTGCTTGTCAGTATATCGGAGAAGCGAATGTCTATGCTACCTTTTCATCTTTCTTCGTTAATTTTAGGAGTGTCCAGCTATAATGCCGCCGGGAATCTCATGCTGCCACGAAGCAATTGCCCCTGCCTGCGTCCAAGGTATATGACCGTTATTAGGATTGTTGCGGGGCCCCTGAGCATTATTTTCTCTAATCCGTTGTGCGCGCTGGAGTTTCATATTAAGGGCTGCGACGCCTAATTTTGCATTTTTTACTGTATATTTTTTCTTGGGAGTTGTAGAGCGGGATGGTATGGATGGTTGTTGGGTTGCGTTGTCATCTTTTGGAATAAATTTGACTCGTATGTTACCAGGAAGAGCATCAAGATTCATATTTTGATCTATTCGGATAATTTGATAGTGGTGCTTGGATTGTTCCGTGGATTGTTCCGTGGATTGTTCCATTGCGCCTGCAGAGAGGCAGCTACCTACTATAACAAAAAAAATAGTTGTTTTTTTCAACATATAACGACCTTATTTTAAAGGGTAATGAATAACGATATCTCTTTCATCCTATCTTAAAAAACCTATTTGTCAAATTAAAAAATAACAAAAATGTTTACTTGGCGCCAAAAAATCCTACCAGTTCATAAACATTCTTGAGTCTATGCAAGGGGAGCGGGTGGGGCTGTTCATAGGTTTGATTATGCGATAAAAACAAATTTTTTAAGCCAAACTTCGCTGCTTCTTGTGCATGGATTCCAATATGATTGACTGGCTTAATAGCCCCCGTCAAGCTTATCTCTGCGATTGCAAGAGATTTTTCAGGTAAGGGCTGCTGAAAATAGGTAGACAAGAGTGCGAGAGCGATTCCTAAATCAACGCTGCTCTCTTTTATTTTAAAATTACCGCTGACCTTAAAAAAAATGTCATGGCTACTTAAATTTATCTGGAGATATTTTTCCAAAATTGCGGCAATAAGAGTTACCTGCTTATGATCGATGCCGGTAATGATACGTTGTGGTATACCAAATTTTGCAGGGACAGTAAGAGCTTGGAGCTCAAGAAGAATGGGGCGGGATCCTTCGAGGGTACTAATAAGCGCAGAGCCAGGAGCATGCGAAATATCATTGAGCATTTGTTGATTGATGTTGGGAACTTGATGAAGACCGGATGCTTCCATTTGAAAAAAGCCGAGCTCGTTAATTGATCCAAATCGATTTTTTACTGCTCGCAGCATGCGTATATGCCACTGTTCTTCTCCCTGCAAATAAAATACGGCATCAACCATATGTTCCAGCATTTTAGGGCCGGCAATTGTTCCCTCTTTGGTAATATGACCCGTTATTATAATGGCTATGTTATTTTCTTTAGCAAGCCGCATAAAGCTAAAGGCTGCTTCGCGGAGTTGGCCAATGCTTCCAGGAATAACTTGGGCGTTATTGCTATAACAATTTTGAATCGAATCAATAACAATAAGATCAGGTCGGTGTGCAAGGCAGCTTTCAATAATTGATTCTACATGGGCTTGATCCGAGAAAAGAAGGGGATTTTGCATGCAATCAAGACGTGCTGCCCGATGTTTAACTTGTGTGAGTGATTCTTCCGAAGAGAAATAAAAAACTTTTTTGTGAGCGGCCAGTGTATGAGCTACATGCAATAAAAGGGTGGATTTGCCGATGCCAGGATCACCCGTGATGATGATAAGCGATCCGGGAACAATGCCTCCTCCCATAACTCGATCCCATTCATCAATGCCCGTTAATAAACGTGTATGATGGGTATCGGGAATGTCCTCAAGGTGTTTAAGATTAATCGAACCAGTTCTACGTTGCGATAAGGAGGCCGTTGTAGGTACCTTTTCAGTGATGCTGCCCCATTCACTACATTCCGGGCAACATCCAACCCACTTTGCAGGGCGATAATCGCAATTGGTACAATGGAACAGGGTGCTATTTTTTGTCATGGTTTAAAAAAGTGGTTTTTGATTAATGGAGTAGCAACCGCGACATCGAGCCTGATAATGTTCTTGAGCGCCAATCATGATGAGAGGATCATCATGTTTTGCGGGAAAACCATTTACCAATCTTTGCGTAAAATGTCCTTCTTGACCACAGCTGATACAAATTGCTTTTAATTTAGTTACCTGATCGGCAATTGCCATAAAAATTGGCATGCAGCCAAAGGGCATTCCTCGAAAATCTAAATCAAGTCCCGCCAAAATTATTCGCTTGCCTTGCTCAATAAGTGTGCAAACAACATTAAGAATTGCCGGAGGGAAAAATTGAACTTCGTCGATGCCCACCACATCAGTTTCGGGGGTGATATAAGAGAAAATCATGAGCGGATCGGCAAGAGGAATTGTTTTAAACTCATCACCACTGTGAGAGGTAAGTGCGTTTATAGTATGTCGCGTATCAAGATTGGGCTTAAAGGTAAGCACGGAAAGCTTGGCAAATTCAGCTCTTTTAAGACGCCGAATAAGTTCCTCAGATTTACCTGAAAACATAGAGCCACAAATTACTTCCAACACTCCTTTACTGTTTTTAGCTGATCTTATCATTGTTCACTACTTGTTTTTAAAAAAATTATTTATTGATATATCAGCTACTTATTCTAAACTCTTTACAGAAATTTTAAACTACCTAAAATTCTAACTTTTTCTTTCTTAATAAAAATTGTAAAATTGCTTTCATAGTAAATAACAGTTTTGTATTTTTAATGAATTGCAAAGTATATGATTATAACTTCTCAACAGGTGAGTTCATCCGTAGCCCTTGAATCAATGATGTATGAAGCTCAGTTGCTCATTGAGGAATCTGCTCCTTTGAGCGGTGTGATCAATTTGATAGGCGCGAAAAATGCAGTTTTGGTTATTATGTGTTCTTTGATACTTACTTCAGGAAAATCAATTTTGCGTAATGTTCCCTCTTCAGAAGATGTCCTGCAAATGATAGAGTTGTTGCAGGAATTGGGAGCAGAAATTTTTTTTGATAGACCTAATCATTGTTTAGAGATTGATACTACTTATCTTAAGAACTGGTCCGTGCGTGAGCCAATTATGAAAAAAATGCGTGCTTCAGCGCTTGTAATTGGTCCCCTCCTTGCTCGATTTGGGCAAGTTAAGATGGCGCTTCCTGGAGGATGTTTAATTGGTCCTCGACCTATTGATTTTCATCTAAAGGCTTTATCAAAAATGGGTGCTACATTTCATCGGGAACATGAATCAGTACTTGGTACGTGTAATCGGTTGAATGCTGCTCGAATTGTTCTGGAATATCCTAGTGTGGGCGCCACTGAAAATATCATAATGGCTGCTGTGTTGACTTTGGGGACCACGACAATAATTAATGCCGCGCTAGAACCAGAGGTTATCGATTTAGTGAATATTTTGCGCAAAATGGGTGCCCGTATAGATATTGAGTCACCCGCAATGTTAAACATTGAAGGAGTTGCGCAATTGCAATCAGTAGAATATACGGTAATGCCCGACCGTCTTGAGGCTGGTACAGTGCTCTTAGCGGCAGCTATTACTGGTGGTTCAGTAACAATTGAGAATGGTCAAGCTACTGTTTTGGATGTTTTTTTATTAAAGCTGGAAGAGATAGGACATAAAATAGAAATCGGACCTCACGGACGAGGAATCACCTTACACGCTACGTCAACCCCTCGAGCCGTTTCATTACGTACAGCTCCCTACCCGGGTTTTCCTACAGATTTACAAGCGCCTATGGTTGCCGCTCTTACCGTTGCTTCTGGTACAAGTGTGATACAAGAGACGGTGTATGAGAATCGATTTCTTCATGTGCGAGAACTTCAGAAAATGGGAGCTCAAATTCAGTATGAAGGTGATAAAATAACGGTGTTTGGGGTAGAAGCTCTTTATGGTGCCCGGGTAATTGCTAGCGACATTCGTGCTTCTGCAGCGCTTGTTCTTGCCGGTTTGGTTGCTAAAGGTTCGACAGTTATGACGGGAATTCATCATTGGCGCCGGGGATATGATGCGTTGGATCAGAAACTGAATAGCCTAGGTGCTCAGATTTCCTTGCTCTGATTAGAAAAAACTTCCTACTAAATCAGTCAGTTCTCGAGTGATTTTTGCTTGTCTTAATTTATTATAATTAAGCCGCATAGCAGTTAGAAGATTTTGAGCGTTTCGGGTTGCGCCGTCCATAGCAATAAAACGTGCTGCCTGTTCTGCGAGAAAAGATTGAAAGATAAGATCGTGTAATGTTGTTTCTAGAAGTCGTATGTCTAGCGCATCCAACAGCTCTGCGGGCGTTTGTTCCCAAATATAATCTTCAAGAGTTAGTTCAGAAGTTATAGAGAGGGGGGCAAAAGGAATTATGGTAGTTGCATGAGGCTTTTGGATAAAAAAACTTTTTGCATAGGTGCTCATGACGATGACTGATGCGTAGGTGTTTGAAGCCTGACGTAAGATACCAACCAGAGCATGAACAATTTCAGGGATGGTTTTAAGTGAAAACGCGGGGAATTCTTTAATAAGAGTACCTTGAGTGCAGGAGGAGTATGATCCTGGAGTTTGTCCCAAAGATATGATATCAAAATTGCCCTGATACTGCTTGGTTTCTTGAACGAAAAAAGAAAAAAGATGCGTGCCAAATGTGCCGCAC
>Ga0206849_1059_pt1 | contig 18684 bp, 18 predicted proteins | sample Alteio_BWOrgCont_15_FD_152892 | JGI IMG/M metagenome (GOLD analysis project Ga0206849, IMG submission 152892) | Enriched cells from forest soil in Barre Woods Harvard Forest LTER site, Petersham, Massachusetts, United States -... | ecosystem: Environmental > Terrestrial > Soil > Temperate forest >...
GAGGATGCGGTGCTGATGCGGCTGGAGCTAAATCCAGCTAAGAATTGAGACAGATTAGAGGCGAGAATTCCACATTGCAGGTCTTGCGCGGTGTGTGATAGCTTTTTCGCCAGCCGGTGAGAAGTGTTTTTTGCTGGAGGTACAGCCCTCGTGCAAACCGCAAAATTTACGGAGCTTCCGAAGACCGCTTCGCTACCCACTATTCAACAACTAATGCAGGAACACAGCTTATATGACCGCAGGCTGGATACGCTGCGTTCGAAGCATTTCCTGTCGGACGCGGAACAATTGGAAGAGGTTCGGCTGAAGAAGCTGAAACTCAGCCTGAAGGACGAGATGGAGCGGCTCCGGCGGTTAGGAGCTTCTTAGTCTTCAAGCCTTTGGGAGTGGGCGGCAGTTCTTGCAGCGCCTTCGGGCGGGAAATCCGTCGGCCAGATAGTTGACGTGTGTGTGGCCGTATAATCGACTCAATTATGGTGCGAGACGGTTTTTTCTATGCCTTAGGGCTCGGCGCGGTAGCGATTGCGCTCAGGTATCTGAATATGCCGGCCTGGCTGATAGCGTTGCCGATTGTGCTGGCGGCCTTTTTTTTGTGGTTTTTCCGCGATCCGAACCGGACGATTCCGCAGGAGCCGGGGCAGGTTGTTTCGCCAGGTGATGGGGTGGTTACCGAGGCGGAGTGGATTGAGACGATCAGCGGCAGCCGGCTACGGTTGAGCATTTTTCTGAATGTATTTGATGTTCATGTGAACCGCGCCCCTGTGGGTGGGGTGGTGAAGGTGTGCGAGTTCCGCAAGGGTCAATTTATGAATGCGATGAAGCCGGAGTCTGTGCTGAACAACGAGCAGACGCTGATTACGATCGACGCTGGCGCGTATGAGGTGAGTTTTAAACAGATTGCGGGCCTGCTGGCGCGGCGCATCGTGTGCAAACTGAAGGTGGGCGATCGCGTGGAGCGTGGACAGAGGATCGGCCTGATCAAGTTTGGATCGCGGGTGGATGTGTTGATCCCGGCGGAAGCAAATCTGAAGGTAAAGACAGGCACACGAGTGAAGGGCGGCTCGACCGTGCTTGCCGTGATTCCTGTACAGGCGGAGAAGATTTCGACGGCAAAGGTAGCGTAATGGCGGACGATGCGCAGGCCATTGGGAAGGTGAGGCGTCAGCCAAGCCGCGGCATGTATCTTTTGCCCTCGCTGTTTACGGCGGGCAACATGGCAGCCGGATACTACGCGATCACCCAGTCGATTCAGGGATCGGCTGCGGACCAGAGCTACTTTGACCGGGCTGCGCTGGCGATTGGGATCGCGGTTTTATTCGACGGGCTGGATGGCATCATTGCGCGGATGACGAATACTGCGAGCGACTTTGGAAGAGAGCTGGACTCGCTTGCCGATGTGATTACGTTTGGCCTGGCGCCGAGCCTGCTGGCTTATCTGTGGGGATTCCGAATGCTTCCGGCGATGGATCATCCTGAGATGCGCGGACAGTTGATGCATATCGGAGTCTTTGTCTGCTTCATCTTTCTTATCTGCGGAGCGAGCCGGCTTGCACGCTTCAACATCAGCATCAATCCGCAGCCGCGTAATCCGGGGCGTCCGGGGAAGAAGTACTTTGTCGGGATGCCGATACCTGCCGGCGCGGGCGTGATTAGCTCGGTCATCCATCTCCAGCGGGGATCGCCGATCGATAATTCGTGGATTGCGCTGGTCTGGCTATGCCTGCTGCTGGGCACAAGCTTTTTGATGGTCAGTAACTGGCGTTTCTGGAGTGCGAAGGAGATCACGTCGGGCAGCCGGCATCCCTTCCAGTTGTTTGCCTTGATCGGGGTGATCGGCGCGCTGATCGTTCTGTTTCACCAGTACATGCTGTTCATCCTTGCGATGGCGTATCTGGTTTCCGGCGTTGTGGCGCGGCTGGCGTATTCGTGGAGCCGAGCACGTCGTCACTCTACGGTTGTCAGTTAGCGATAAGAGGTCTTCAGTAGTTCGTGCTGCGAGGTCTGCAGGCGTTAAGTGAATCTTCAGGAAATTTATGTATCGGATTGCGATTGCAGGGGCGTCATCGTTGGTCGGAAAAGAACTGAGCGAGGAGCTCGCGTCTTCGTTGCTGGCGGTGTCGGATTTCGTGTTGATGGATGTGGACGACGCGGTGGGACAAGTGGCGGCGGCGGCCGACGAGGTTTCTCTTATCCAGAGGCTGGAGGCGAACTCGTTCGAAAGGATCGATTTCGTGTTCTTTGCGGGCGAGGCTCTGACGACGAAGAAGCACTGGCAGGATGCCAGAAGGGCAGGCGCCAGCATCGTCGATCTGACATATGCTCTGGAGGGAGAAAAAGATGTTTTGATCATGGCGCCGTGGGTCGCTGAGGATCTCACTGGAGGTGCTGTGGACAAGCAACTGAATTTGAATACGCCTGCGGTGGTGCCTGCACATCCGATCTCCGTGATGCTTGGTCTGATTGCTGCTCGTCTCCGGGCAAAGTTTGAATTGAAAAGCATTGCGGCAACCGTTATGGAACCGGCTTCGGAGTATGGGCGGGCGGCGATGGATGAGCTTCATCAGCAGACGGTGAACTTGTTGTCGTTCCAATCGCTGCCGCGTGACCAGTATGACGCTCAGGTTGCGTTCAATCTGCTTCCGGAACTGGGGAGTGCGGCGAAGGTAAGGCTGAAGACGACGGAACTGCGTATCCGCAGGCACTACGCCGTGATTACAGATGGTCTTTTGCCTCAGCCAGCGTTGCAGCTTGTCCAGGCACCTGTGTTTCACGGATACGTTCTGTCGATGCTGGTGGAGATTGAGAAGTCCGCGACGCTGGATCAGGTGAAGGCGCTGTTGGCCGGAGACCATATTAATGTTGTACGGGGAGATTCCGATGCGCCTAGTAATCTGAGTGCGGCTGGGCAGCAAGACATCCTGGTTCAGGTTCGCAAAGACTCGGACGCTGAGACAACAGGATCGCGATTTTGGATCTGGATAGGTGCGGACAATTTGAAGCTCGCTGCGTTGAATGCCATTGCGTGTGCAACGGAGCTAGGTAAGTTCCGACCATCGGGCAAGGTACAGTAGCGGACCTGTCGCGCTGGGAGTTAGACAAGAGGTGGAATGGCAAATTCGAGGATTCGCATTGGGATTGACGTAGGGGGCACGAAGATTGAGGCGCTCGCCATTGATGATGAGGGGATTGAGTTAGCGCGGTATCGTGTGGATACCCCGAGGGACGATTATCCAGGAACGATTTCGGCGATGATAGGACTGGTTCGCCGACTGGAAGAGGCAACGGGCAGGACGGGTACGGTGGGCGCGGGGATTCCGGGTAGCATTTCGCGGATTACCGGGCTGGTAAAGAATGCGAACTCTACCTGGCTGAACGGACGCCCATTCGATCGGGATGTCTCCGCTGCACTAGGCCGTGAAGTGCGGATGGCAAACGATGCAAATTGCTTTGCTGTCTCAGAGGCGACGGATGGAGCCGCGGCTGGTTCGCATGTTGTGTTTGGTGTGATCCTCGGGACGGGTTGCGGCGGAGGAGTTGCGATCTCGGGGCGCGTGCATGCTGGACCCAACGGAGTCGCGGGCGAGTGGGGGCACAATCCATTGCCATGGCCGAGGCCGGAGGAATATCCGGGGCCGGCGTGTTATTGCGGCAAACGGGGATGCCTGGAGATGTGGATCTCCGGCACGGGAATCGCACTTGACTATCGAACGACTACTGGAAGGCCGCGTACGACGCCCGAAATTGTCGCGGAGTTCGAGGCCGGGGAGCCGGATGCAGTGGCGGCGATGGAACGATTCGAGGATCGGCTGGCGCGTGGATTGGCGCATGTGATCAATACTCTTGACCCAGACGCGATTGTGATTGGAGGCGGTGTCTCGAAGGTAAAACACATTTATCAAGGACTTCATGAGAGATTGCAGAGGTATGTGTTTGGCGGGGAGGTATCGACGCCTGTTGTGCCGGCCAAGTATGGGGACTCGAGTGGAGTTCGCGGCGCGGCATGGCTTTGGCCGACTTGATGGAGAGAGATTTCGACGGGGGCTGGCTATGCGATACTAAGGACGAAGGCGCCCCCTCCTTAGATTAGGCGGACGTGAAAGCTTACGCATGGTTTTGTGAGGATAGGCCGGGATGGCGGAACTGGCAGACGCAGCGGACTCAAAATCCGCCGGGCTTCGGCCCGTGGGGGTTCGACCCCCCCTCCCGGCACCAATTATAAAGCTTTTATTTTGATTGACTTATTGGATGGTTGGCGTCTGCGTTTTTTCGCCGAATTGGTCCGCTTTTGGGCTTGGGGGGCCGAACGAGGGGCTTAGCGCCTTTTCCGCGCGCTCTCGAGCTATCATCTCAACCGCTGCGCGCTGGTCAGCGCTGCTCACGATAGCGTACCGGCGAAACATCGAAGGCGTCTTCCAGCCACCCATTGCCATTATGACGGACTCCGGTACACCGGCGCGACGTGCCGCCTTGGCCGCTGAACGTCGAAAGTCGTGCGGGATTAGCCCAACATATTTGCGGACGCCACCGCATTCGCACTTAGTTCGAGCCAGCGTAATGCCGCACTTCCTGCACTCCCAGCGACCAGTTCCCGCACGTGTACATAAATTCCTCCACGCACCTCGAAAGTCTTTTATTGGCTTACCGTCTTCGCGAGTGAACACACAATCAGTAGGCTTCTTCTTTTCGACCGCGGCTCGCAGCAGTTCTTCCACTTCCGGCGTCATCACGACTTCGCGCCCTTCGCCGTTCTTCGTTGTTCCAGGGTCGAGGCGAATCGTGCGCGCCTGTAGGTCCACTTGTCGCACTTGCAGGCCGAGCATTTCTCCGCGGCGCCATCCATACGTGTAGGCCACCTCGAGAAGAGCGCGCATCCACAAACCATCCAAGTGTGCTTCGCTAGCCATGCGCGCAAACTCGTCCTGCTCTACGAAACCCTGCCGCGCGTTATTCTCCTTGAACATTTGGATGTGGGGAACGGAGTACACCTTCGGAGGTGTGCTGCGCTTGCCATAATTGAACGCTCGGCGCAACGTTGCCAATTCGCGGTTGACGGTGGCCGGGGCCGCTCCCTCCGTTCGTCGCTGGCGTTTGTATCTTTCGACTGCATCCGTAGTCACGTTTGCCGCTCGCATTCCGCCGAAAAATGGAGCAAGGTGCTTCCAACGCCATCCTAGGCCCTCAACGGCGCGACCACCAGCACCGTTGTTCTCGGTGAAAGTGCGGAGGGCATCGTAAAGCTCCGCGATGGTGACAGGCCGCCCAATCTCGAATTGCTCACCCCGGCCAATCTTGCTGAGCCGGTCGGTCAACAGCTTTTGGGCCTGGGCCCGACTCGACAGTTTTGTGTACTCGCGAACCCGGACGCTCTTTCCCTTGTCCGAATCGAACCGATAATACTGGATGACCCAGTGCGGACTGCCGGCTTTCTGAAAGACGCTGCCAGATCCGCGACGGCTGCGCTTCTTTGTGTTTGCTTCGCAAGTCATGGACGGCCCCCTTCCTGGTTTGCAGGCGGGCCAATCCGCCTTTTTTGCTCGGGTGCAGCGCTGGCCAGCCCACCACGGCGGCCCGGTTCGCGAGCTGCCTGACTCATTCCGCCTTGCTTACGTTTCGTCATTTGTTCACCTCTGGGTATCAATTTTAGGCTCGCTTTCAGGCATAGTAAAGCCATATTTATCAATAGTTTAATATGATTTAGGAGCGTCATAGAGCGATTGAGCAGAAGAGGAGGGGCGGGTAGACGCCTTCCTCCCCGTCTGCCCGCTAAAGGCTCCAGTTAGGTGAATTTCCGCGAGTGGCCGACCGCATCGGGGGGCGCGAGGGGGCGCGGCTGCCTGATAACCTCCCTAGCCACTCCTTTGTTGAGTTCTCCCCTTGTGTGGTTTATAGGTACTACCGACCCCTCGCGCCCCCCGGCGGATTGATGACGCAGCCCGAGCCCGATGATGTAACGTTGGCCGTGTGACTTCTGGCCCAAGTACCCGTACTCCTCCAGCTTCTGAGAAAACTGTTTCTGCGGCCAGATGTACTGGTTCCTCTCCTGAGCCCATCCCGCGAAATCCCGGTAGAGTTCGGTGGGGTTAGCCCTGACGTTCTTGTCCACTACTGCCCTTTCAGTTATCCAGTCGGCTAGCACGTCTTGGGCTTCCAGGTAGCCATTGGTCGCATCTATTACGGCCGGCGGCGGCTTCAAGCCTTCGCGCTGCCATACTACGCAGCCCTCAACGGCCCACTGCAATATGGCACCCCACTCAGCGCGCAATTTCTTTGCGAAACCGCGTATGCGCTTGTCGGGCGGTATTGTCACCTCAAAAGGTATGAGGTGGATGCGGCGGCGCATGGCTTCATCGACATTGCGAAGCTTGGGCTTATGATTGCCAGAGATCATCAGCTTGAATTGCGGTAAATATTCAAAGAAGTTCTGGTGCATAAACCGCGCAGTAATTCGATCGCCGCCGGTGAGTTGTTTCAATTTTGCTTCCGCCCACCGATGGCCCTCCTCGGTCTCGGTTGCGGTTGCCAGCCGTGCCCCGCGCAACTTCGCCAAGTCGGTCGGGTGGGTGGGATTGTGCGTGGCAGTGAACGTGTCCATCGATGTGACCTGAGCGTAATCCCCAAGGATGTCACGTATGGTTTCCACGAATACGCTCTTACCGTTCTTGCCCGTTCCGTAAAGAAAGAAAAATACCTCCTCGCTCACATCCCCGGTCAAACAGTATCCGCACACTCGGTGTAGGTAGGCCTGGAGGTCGCGATTTCCTCCAGTCACGAACTTCAAGTGTTCAAGCCAGAGGGTAGGTCGCTTACGCTCGGGAGCAGCACTGGCCAGCTTGGTTAAGTAGTCTTCGCGCCGTGCTTGACGCAACTGGCCCGTGTTCAGGTCCAGGGTGCCACTCGGGACGTTTAGCAGCCAAGGCTTTGTGTCCCACTGGTCGGCTGTAGCAGCCAAACGGCCGTCGACGCTAGCTTCGCGCTGTACCGCCAGGCGTGTACTACGACTGCGAACACGATTTGCCGTGGCACCGGTGGGGCACCTACGGGCAACCTCTTCGCACATCTGTTGTACAAGACGTGGTACGGTCTGGATTTCGTCCGGTGCCCAACGTTTATCGTTCCACACAAACCAGCGATCCCATGCTGCTACGTAACGCACAGTGTCGCGGTACTGCTCGGCGAAGCGCGCGGCGAGAGCATCTTCCGAATACTCGGCTACCACAGCAGGGCGTGCGGTATTAAAGACGCCGGCCAGCAGGCTGTCGCCAAGTTCCATCGCAATCAGATCGTCCGGCCCGTTCACGCCGTCTACCAGTGGCATGTCCGCAATCCGCACGTTGCAACCCATGCGTTGGAGCGCCAATGTTAACGCTGACCGCGCCTTTTGTACGTTTGCATTGGTTGCGGTGTTGGCGTCAAACAGTATGGTGACCTGTCGACCTTTACACACGTCAAGATCAGACAGTGGAGCTTTATTCTGCGACCATCCCCAGCATCCCCCCGTTGCCAATGCCACCAGGTTGAGAGCTTGTCTATCCGCCCAAGCCGTGAGAGCGAGTGCGGACTTCTCGGCTTCGACCAGCACAAATACTTGTGTCTTTGTCTTGAAGCTTTGCAGCCGCTCCAGGAGGACAGTACAAAATGCGCGGACCGCCGGCAGGTGACATGTACTTGTTCTTGGGCTTGCCATCCACCATCTCTGGTTTGTCCCGCCGCACGCGGCATGTCATTCTGTCGCCGGTTTCGCGGTCAAAGTGCGGATATACTATTCCCGCGAGATTGATTTTGCTTGGCGCGGACAGATACCACTTCGACCGCGCGTCTGGGCTCGTAGTGCGTGCAATAGCCGCCTCGGCCACTAATTCGGCCGGGATTTTGTGCCGAGCGAACATTGCGAGGTCTTGCTTCGTGAGAAAAGGGTGTGGTTTCATCGCACCCTCCGCAGCATCTCGTGAATGTCGGCCACTTTGATGCGCACGATCCGGCCGATACGGTACATGGGCAGGATGCCCTGGTTGTTGAGCTTGGCCACCGACTGGTCACTGCAAGAAAGCATCTGGGCGGCCTGTTTACGCGAAATGTATTGTGGAGTGAATTGCGGCGAACTACCGAGCGCTTTGATTTGCATTCCGCACCTCCGCGCCGGCTTTCAAACGCCGTACCTCGGCTATCAGGTCATTGCGGACTTCCTGCAGTACTCTCGGATTGAGTAGTTCCGCGGCTCCGACCGTGTACTATGGAAAAGGGAGGGCCCCTTTTCTTCTGGGTCATGGAAAGTAAATTCCACGATCCCGCCTCGGGTCAGTTCAGCACCGACGTAGGGGAGCAATCGTGCTGTAACCAGATATGCGCTGAAATTTGCGCTTGTGCTGCGGTAAAGGTTGATTGATTCGGTGAAAGAGGTTGGCTTCGTAGCCCGTAGATGGGCTATTACGTTTTTGGCACGCATTTGGACATACCTACGGTTTGGTGTGCCGTCTAGTAGGCCAAAGCAACGCCGGAGGTGCCATCTCCTTGATAAGAGCGCCGCGGGCTATACGATGTTCGGCTGCTAGAACTCCGAATTCGCAACTCTGCCCTTCATGTAAGGGCCTCGCCCGTTGGAACGTTTCAACTGTTCCGTGAGGCTTGCTCCCTTTTGAGGAGCGCGAGTTGACTGCGGTTCTTGGTAGGGAACCTGCTGAAGCCCTATCAACCGCTGTGCTTGCATTCGTGCCCGACACGAATGGTCATCACTCGGCAGCTAGCCTTAATTATAACCGTTAAGGACACGTTGTTGGCCGACACGCATTGTCCGCAATCGGAAACTGAGTTATGGTTGCCTTGAGTGGATTAAATGCTGGCAACGCGGGGTATTAATGGGGCGGCTAAGTATCACTTTAATAATGGTTTAGCCAGCAATGCAGGCGCGGCGAATCTTTATGGAATAGGCCGATCAGTCGCAGTTAAAATTGTATACGGGCGCGCGAAGGTGGATCTTGCTGCGGCATTTCTGTCCGTACTCTTATTAGAAGGGATTAAGCGCGCGAGAGAAACAACGGCCCGACTACTCACTGTAGCGCAAAGATTGGCTGTCCATTCGCCCGATCTTTGCACGCGATTCTGATCCTCATTGTCCCTTAACTTAAGGAGTGATCCGGCCTGTTTGCACGAATCGAGTAGCCAGTTCCGCTATGCCGATTTCTCGTTATGGACCGTTGCTTAGATGCCAATTCTCGCGAGGCACGGGGCGCGGTCGAACATTCGCTTCTTGTCGCACAAAGATTGAACTGGCCCAGCGACCATTCGCCCTTACCCTCGCCCTTCTGAGCCATATCGAGCCTGATGGCGGCGTTCAGCGGCGAAAACCCTTTAAACGGATTACGCCCGCGAGGGACAGCGGCCAAATATCTACCCATGTTGCACAAGAACGATAACCTACAGGCTAGAAGGTCTCGAAGTTGACCTCGATGTCCAAGTACACGGCGACCGGTTTGCCATTCTCCATCGCCGGTCTGAATCGGTACTGCTTCACCGCCTCAACCGCTTTCTCGTCCAGTCCGTGCCCGAGCCCTCGCACCACATGCACATCCACTGGCAGACCATGCTGGTCCACGATACAGTTGACAGTCACAGCGCCATGTATCTTGTCCTGTCTCGCCTCTGGCGAGAACTCAGGCTGCGACAGGGAGATAATCACGGGCCCTTCAACTCCACCTCCAACCAGTCTCACTCCATTCTCAAGCTGCCCATCGTTTGCTTTTATGGTATTGAATGGCAATGGAACGTCATTAGTAACCAAAGTTATAAGTCAACAAAAAAGACCTGATATTTCATATTTCATATATCTTCTGCAACTCTCTAAAATTCATGGAAATGGTCTATTTGGAGTATCTTGGTCGCTCAAAAGGCTAAGGGGGCTATACGGGTTAAATCCCTGTTATGAAGTTGCAAAGCGTAAGATCTACACATTTTTCGGGAACGACACAGGATATCTGGCAGCCGCAGTGGCATAACGCTGGAGCTAAACGACGAAGACGAGGTAACCTGCTGGCTAAGTCCCGATGCCTTACCAGACGCGGTTGACATCAACTTCAGGAGGGGACATCTATAGCCGGCTGTTATGTTGCAATTAACTCCGCTCATCAAGTGGTCCCGTAGCCGAACTGCTGACTGCGATCAAAGCAGGTCAGGCGGTCGCTCGGCTTCGGATCTCATCTAGTCGGCGCGTATACTGTGGCGAAATATCAGCGACGCGAAGGAATTCGAATGCGGCAGCAGAAGCTTGAATATCAACAATTGAATGACCGCACCTATGCCTCTTTGAAAGGGGGGCTTATCTCTGGCATGTTTCAGCCGGGTCAGGTACTCGTCATTCGAACCGTTGCAGCAAGTTATGGAATCTCTCCCACACCGGTTCGCGAAGCGCTTCAGCGCCTCGTTGCCGAACGACTACTGACGATGCAGGCCAATCGGTCGATTATTGTTCCTCCACTTTCGATTGATAAATTCTCTGAGCTGTACCGGATACGTTGCGCACTTGAAGGATTGGCGGGCGAACTGGCTACAGAGCATTTCCGTCCCACGGACCTGGTACGGATAGGCAAGACAGTGGAAGCGATGGATGAAAGCATCGCCCGTTCAGACGGTATTGCTTATCGAAAGATGAATGAAAAATTTCACTTCGTGATTTATGAAAAGGCCAGTTCGCCGCGCTTGTTTGAGATGATTCAAAACCTTTGGTGCCAGGTTGGTCCGTTTCTGTATGGATTATTTGAGGACGGAGTTTATCGCCCGCATGCTAACGATCACCATCAAAAGGTCCTGCGTGCGTTGGAGAAAAAAAACGGGGCACTGGTACGGGAAGCGATCGTGGCAGATATCACTGCAGCGGCGCGCTCTCTCATGCCGCAGTTGAAGTCCCTTGTAGTACAGGAACAGGGGACTGCGCCGAGCAAATTGTTAGCGCAGCACAAGCACAAACGGATCGGAAAGTCAGGGATCAGCGTTGCTCCGCCAGTACCTGAGATAAAGCAGCAAGAAAGTGGTCTGCGTTCTCGCGCGAGAAAGGCAGTGGGGGCCTGATCTTGAGCACATGCCCATGCGGGCCTGATGCGCTGATCAGGACATGTCGTTCGCGAAGACCATTCACGATGCGGGAGGCGAGAGCAGGACTCGGTATCCTGGCCAGTTGATCATCCGCGACCAGATCCATACCAATAAAGAGTCCCGCACCTCTGATCTCCCCGATACATGAATTGAGTGAGGCCAACTTATTCAGGCCTTCTCGCAGATAACGGCCAACATCCTCCGCATTGGCCATGAGTCGCTCGTTCTCAATGACCTCCAACACCGCGAGGCCTGCTGCACAGGAGACGGGATTGCCACCAAAGGTGTTGAAGTAGCGCGCGCGCTTAGAAAAATCTTCTAGGACTGAGGGTTTGGCAACGACTCCTGCGATGGGAATTCCATTCCCCATTGGCTTGCCGAGGATCGTCATGTCCGGCACAATATCGTGCCGCTGGAACCCCCACATGTGGGTGCCCAAGCGTCCAAATCCTGGCTGTACCTCATCAGCTATAAAAACGCCGCCAGCTTGTCGAATCGTTGCAACCGCGGGTTTCAGAAAGCCTGCGGGATCGGAGTACATGCCATCGCTGGAAAAAATGGTATCGGCGATAAGGGCAGCGACCTGGATACCGTGGCGCCGTAGGTCTCGGACCGCATGCTCCACGCTTGCAGCAAATACTCCACCGACATCCTCGATGATGCTGCCATCTGCACGATATCGTGCCGGTGGGGCAATTGTGCGCACGTTCGCACCGAGTGGTACATGAACGCCGAGCGATGGCGAGATCCCTGACACGGCATCGGTGATACCGTGATAAGCCGCTTCGGTGACGATAAATCCAGTCCCTCCAGTAAAACACTTAGCCACGCGCATCGCCAGATCCGAGGCCTCACTCCCCGTACATGTGAACATCACGTTCGACAGCTCCGGGGGAAACGTGGCTAACAGTCGCTCGGCATAGGTGATCACCAGATCATATAAATAGCGCGTATGGGTATTGAGTGTCGCAGCCTGTCTTGCAACGGCCGCTGTAACATGCGGATGAGAGTGGCCAACCGAAGGCACATTATTGTAAACATCCAGATAGGGGACGCCATCCGGGTCGTATAGCCAGACCCCTTCACCTCTGACGAAATGCACCGGATGTTCATAAAACAGTCTGTAGGAGGGGCCAAGTACCCGCTGTCTGCGGGCGATCATCTCCCGTGTCCGTGAATCCAGACTTTCTGCATGCTCAGGGCTAAAAGCATTAAGCATCAATGGGGTAGGCATGCGATTCACTCCATGTTACAGGCACGACGCAAGATTGACTGCGCCTGTTTGCGGGACAGCGAATTGAGGTTTTCGAGACCGTCCCATGCGCTCGGATTATTCCTCAATATATAAGCGCTGTTTTGTGGGTAACGTGCCGCTCGCCAACCGGTAATCGCAACGGTGGCTAAAAAACGTGCGGCCATAAGATCGAAAAGCAGATCGACTTCAATTGGTTCCAGAGGAACTACTGCATGGTAGGCCCCCACAAATTCCGCGGCAGTTTCCAACGCACGCTCGCCCGTGGATACGTGATAACACGCGCCGATCGCAACATCATTGATGAGCGACGTATACACCATATCTCCGAAATCGAAGATGCCTGCAACTCTATCCTGATCGCCTGCGTCAACAACTACGTTATAGGGGTTCAAATCATTATGAACGACCTGGGCGCGCAGTGACGGGAGATGTGCAGCCGCATTTTCTTCAAAATTCTCAAAAAAATACTGCGCTAAATCCCGATGGGAAGAAGAAGGAATATGCGAGAGCAGTTCCCGCAATTCGCCGACATTCTTGATGTCCCACGCCAGCTTGTGACCCGCCGCCGCATGAGAAAAATCCCGCAAAGCCAATCCAAGTTGCCCAAGCACTGTGCCCAACGCCCGCCGTTGCGTGACCGTTCTCCGGACCATGTGAAGCGGTACGCCAGGCAAAAACGATAACAGCCGTGCAGTGCGAATAAAGTTGCCGTCCAGGGTATTGAAGGGGATGCTTAGACAGGTCTGCCCATCCAATGACGCGATGACTCGCGGAACGGGAAGATGCGCATCGGCCCGCGAGATGTGCAGCAGGGCCTCCACCTGAAACTGCGCGACCGAAAAATCTTCTCCTGCATTGCTTAGTTTGAAGATATATTCCGCGCCGCCGGTGGCAACGATCTTAAAATTTTGGTCGCGTTCACTCGAAAGGGGTAACGCACGACCTGAAATACCGTACCGGCTGGCAACAATATGTTCAGCCTCCACCTTCGAAATTTCATGCGTTGCAGAACTAAGGCTCTCGTTCAAAACTTCCTGTTCGAAGTTATCAAGATCCATATTGCTCGCTCATTCCTGTCGGCAATTCTGATTCTTTCAGCATGATCTATGAAATATGATATAACACGATGATCGACCAGAGCCGGAAGCAGATCTGGAGCATAACGGACGTTGCCATGCGTTTCTAAAGTCCACCCGGGAACGCCAGTATCTTAGTCCTTAATAAGGAGTTAATGCATTATGCTTGAATCGTCTCTGCCTCGATCTTCCGCATTTTTCCCGGCCGCAATTTCAACTGTTCCCTCTCTGGCAGCGTGTTCAAAACTACTCGAAAACTTGCACCTGAGCGTCCTACTCGCCACAACGCTTCTCGTACTGGACAATTCGTATCTCTCGGCGCAGACCAAACCTAGTGTGCAAACTACCTTACAGTCGACAGGCGCTTCGTCTCGGCAGAGGCCTCAAGGAATCGTTTTATCTCCACCAGCAAATGCGGTGAACTCGCCAGACGGCCGGCGTTGCGCCTGGGTTTCGGAGGATGGCAGAAGTGTTTGGAGTTCTACCAGAACAAACAGCACTGCGGAATGGGCTAAACCGGATCGTTTGCTTACAGTCCGTGGTGTCGTACGCAACATCACTTTTTCCCCCGATAACAAAAGTATCGCCTTCGAGAATCTCCGTAATCAAATTGGACTCCGCCAAATTGGTGGCTTACCGTCCGCTACCTGGGGCTTTATCGTCGTTTACGATTTGGCAACGCGACAGATTTCCTACGTCGATCCTTCGTTCGCAATTGATACCGCACCGGTGTGGTCTGACGATGGAAGTGAGATTTCGTTTACACGCAAGCTCGGGAAACTTCCCGAGTTGCACGTAACCAAACCCGTTCCGCATCCCCAGCAAGGCGTTTGGACTTCTCCGCCCTTGCGCGTGTCCGAGCACTTCACCCTCGCATCTCTGATGGCGGCGCCAATCGTATATGCTCCCCAGAGTTCGGGGGATGGCCGATCGATCGCTTACGTCTCGCGTGAAGCTACCGATCGCAACATATACTTCATGCGAATTGATGAGCCAGCTCGTCGGATCGCAAACTTCTCCGGCGATGATGGCCAGGAACTCGACGAGCTGGCGGTCTCGCAGACCGGCGGTGCCGTTGCTTTTGTGCGTGGCAATGTACCAAACGGTCAGGGAGACGTTCCGAATCCCGCCAATACCCCTGATCCCCCGCAACAAGAGGTCTGGATCGTTGGATCGAAGGACGACGGTCCACGTTTTCTCGGAATCGGCAGTGATCCGCAATTCACCCCGGACAACGAGCGAATTATATGGTCGGCAAAGGACAGTGTGATGGGTGCTACCCTGAAGTGGGAAGCCGGACGCCTGCTTGCAGTCGGCAGCCCCGAGGAGTATTTGGCCGGTCAATTGCAGAACATACGGTTCTCTCCGGACGGACAACGGATTGTTTATCAACGAAACGGCGGAATCGAAGTCTACAACCTGGCCTCGCGGAGTGCCGTAGTGATTCCTCATACCGGTGCCGCTGATGAGGGCCCGATATGGGCGCCTGACAGCGGACATATTGCCTTTTTGCGGCAGGTGCTTGCCGGCTCCCGGCAGCGTGGCGATCGCACCGCGGGCACCGGTGATTGTGACGTCTATAGCTACTGTAAGCCTGCAATTTCAGATGAACCATGGTCGATATGGACAACCGATGTCTCTGAGCCACAGCCCCATCAGGTATGGAAGGCCGATGCTGGAGTAGGCTCGGTCTACTACAGACTCGACCAAGTCTATAGTCCAAGCCAACATGGGGATCAGCTATTTTGGTCCGCCGATGATCGAATCGCTTTTGTCTGGGAGAAGGACGGCTGGCGGCATCTTTACTCAGTACCGGTTGCCGGCGGAAGTGCGACCCTGTTGACCCCCGGAGATGGCGAGGTGGAAACGGCGGCCTTGTCTCTCGATCGAAAGCATCTGATCTACACCAACAATATCGGGGACCTTGACCGTCGCCATCTTTCGATAGTCGCATTCGACGGGACACAGTCGAAATCGGTCACGACCGGCGAAACCAGTCAGTGGGCTCCCGGCCCGCTTACCGACGGCAAACTTGCGTACATCGCAGGTGGTTGGTCAGAGCCTCCTGTTGTAGTGGTCCGCGACGCAGGCGGCACTGTAAAAGCGACCGGGTTGCCCCACGTTCCTGCCTCCTTTCCATCGGCACAGTTGGTGAAGCCTGAGCTTGTTAAGTTTCCTGCAAGCGACGGTCAGCCTTCTTTTGGATATCTAATTGTGCCGCCCCATCCCACCGGTTGCGCTATTGTCTTCTCTCATGGCGGCATTCGACGGGCAATGATACCCGAATTTCATTATCTCGACATCTATTCTTATTTTTACGAGATGAACGAGTACCTTGCGAGCCGAGGCTGTGTCGTCCTTTCCGTCGATCATCGCAGTGGCATCATGCACGGCGAAGCATTTCGTAATGCCCCCGGATGGGGATTTGCGAATAACTCGGAGATGTTCGACTTTGTGGGCGGCGCCAAATATCTCTTGGCTCGCAAAGATGTAGACGCGAGCCGCGGCGTAGGGATCTACGGCCTTTCCTGGGGCGGATACGTGACATCGACTGCGCTGTCACAGCACTCCGACATCTTCAAGGTCGGGTTCGACATGGCGGGGGTCCATGCCGCTATCGACGATTCCAGAAAAAAGAACTCAGCCCTAGGCAACATCGAAACGTGGAATTCGCCCGTGTTGTTGGTTCAGGGAGACGACGATCGCAACGTCTCCATCAACGATGGGATCGCGCTTGCCGAAGCGATGCGGGCAAAGCGTCCGAATGTTGAATTTGTTGATCGAGTCATCCCCGGAGAAACGCACGATATGTATCTGACCTTCCGTCACCTAGTCGAACTTTATTCGGAAGGCAGCGAATTCTTGATCACTCATCTCGGGGGAAGATAACGCGAATGAACCAATTGTAGGATTATGCAGCAAGAACAGCGGCCCAAATGTCATGAGCGGCAACGGGCTGCCCCGCAAGGTCCCGATCTTGAATTGCTGTTTCCGAATTTTCTCTCAAACTTCCCTCAGTCTTCTTGCCCAGTTCCTTGTAACGAATGCGGTCCGATTCAGAGCTCAGTTTCTTGAAGTAATCAGTCAGTTCGCTCCAATCGGCCAGCTCTGGTCTGTACCGGGCTTGAATCCGAATGCCGCCCCGAGCGAGGTGATCCTCCGTCCGTGCAACCGTTTTCTGTGTTAGCTCAACTTTTTCAGCTTTACCGCGAGGCTGGCAAGTGCGTCTGATCTCCAATCCCGACCTCCAGGGTCGCCGTCACTTGGCCAGATTGGCGAGTGAAGGAAATAGGCATTGCCCCTGCTAGAGTGAAACAAGGAATCAATGAAATCATCAGCTAATGAGCTAATCGTGGAAGGCGAGTTGGATAATGTGCTGCCGGGAGCGCTCTTCACGATCAATCCAGATCCAAAACAGAGATCAGTATTCTCGTTATATTGAACTAGGAAAAGTTCGCATAGCCTCCCGACCTTCGGTCGACGCTCTCTTGAACCAAGTCGTTAACGTGCTCCTCTGAGCACTCAGGCAAATTGCAAGAATTGAGTTAGCTAGGCTTCATCTATACTGAGCCGATGTGCGCTAAATTATCGAGACTGGCTGCCCGAAGCCCCGAGAAGAACACCCTACACTTTGGGATTTCGGATGTGGCCAAGATGCTCGACTTGAGTCCGTCGACTCTAAGATTGTGGGAGAACATGGGCCTGATCCTGCCGGGAAGGACTACTGGAGGCTTCCGGTATTACTCTCCCGATCAAGTTGAACGGCTCAAGTACATCCAGCGGTTGCGACTGGAAAAAAATCTGAACATTGAAGCGGTGAGGCATCTTATTGGCACAGTTGATCAGATGAATCAACCGGTAAAGAAGCCGTCGGCCAATGTAGCCTCGATTGCTCGCCAGCTGAGAAAGCTGCGTCAGCAGCGCGATATGACACTCGCTCAGGCCTCCAAGGGGAGCAATTTGTCAGTGAGTTTTTTGAGCAGCCTGGAACGTGGACAGGTGCATGCTTCAGTGGCAACGCTGCAAAAGCTTTCGGTCTTCTACGAGACGAACGTTCTGGCTTTTTTCGGAAAATCCGATCAGAGTCAGAAGCACGTGAGGCCTAAACAGCGGAAGGAACTTTCGAACGAGCCCGGCATCAAGATTGAATTGCTTGCCTCAGGTGCGAAGGTTATGGAGCCACATCTATTTCGGATCGCTCCAGGTAAATCCAGTGGCGGCTCTTATCACCATGAAGGGGAAGAATTCGTGTATGTGGTATCTGGGTGCTGCGAATTCTGGCTGGACGAGGTGGAGCATTATCTGCTGGAGAAAGGAGATAGCCTCTATTTCTCGAGTACGCAGACACATCGATGGAGTAATCCCGGAAACAAAGAGTCTGTGCTGCTTTGGGTCAATACCCCCCCGACTTTCTGATATCCGATATCTTTACTGTGAGCTTACAGAAATCCTATATGTAGTAGTTCTGTAGAGAATCGCGAATTAAGTTCTTGACAAGCGGTTCATTTTTTCTATAATCCAGATATTCTTCAAACGTTAACAGCCTAACAACAAATATTGTTACCCTTCCGCAGAGCCGCAAAAGTTTTTGTAGGGCTCGCGTTTTTAAGAATGGCTATTGTAGTAATTATCGCGAGTTAGTGGAATTCGCTTTGATCTCATGCGCTCCCGGCAACCGCGGGCTGCTTGAGCAGGATCTTGTGTCTTTCGCAATGGCCGGTGCTTCAACGACGAAATCGGGGATGGGTTTCATGATTTATAGAGCTCGGGTTGCTGCTCTTCTAGTCCTTTTGCCGATAAGTTTGCAATCCGTGTTGGCCGAATGGCCAGGATATGACGATCGACATGAGCCTGCGCCGGCGACTTCAAATCAAAGTTTCACTCTAGAAGAGGCGCTTGATTTTCCGTACCCGGGGAGGGTCGGAAGCGAATCATTGTCCGCAGACCCGCTGTGCCATATCTCCCGCGCAGCCTTCTGTCGAACGTCATAAACATAGATTGCCCAGGGATTTGGCTTGTCAGTACCCCGCAGATTCGATCCACGCTCTCCAAAGGAGATTGGTGCTCGGGCAAACGCGATAAAGTGCCCATCTGGAGACCATCGCGGATACGTATCTCTATCGACACTCGGTGAAACATAGATAATTGTCTTTTCGTTGAGATCGTAGATTGGAATTAGGCTATGACCAGAGCGATTCGAGACAAAGGCAACCTGCCGTCCATCTGGCGACCACTCAACATCAGCGCTCACTCCCTGAGTGAAAATCTTCA
>Ga0206849_1060_pt1 | contig 18265 bp, 15 predicted proteins | sample Alteio_BWOrgCont_15_FD_152892 | JGI IMG/M metagenome (GOLD analysis project Ga0206849, IMG submission 152892) | Enriched cells from forest soil in Barre Woods Harvard Forest LTER site, Petersham, Massachusetts, United States -... | ecosystem: Environmental > Terrestrial > Soil > Temperate forest >...
CTGCATTTTCGCCGGCTGCAGCGGTTGATATTCAAAAAATTTCGTCGTTATATAAATGATATGATTTACGCTGATTCGGAGCGAGATATTAACAGTGCTATGATTTTTGCACAAAAAAGCTATTATTACTTGTAACAGCCTGCCTTTGTGCGGCTTTTTAGTTTAATTTGTAATTGTGAGTGGTGAATGGTGAGTTGTAAATATACGATCGTTTTTTACTCACTACTGACTATTCACTACTGACCATTCACAACTCGGCAAACGAATTAATAAAGCGGAAAATGATTGGCCCGAAAGGTAAACTGATAATTATAGGCGGAGCGGTTGACATGGGAACTAACCTGAGCACCCAGGAATATATTGTTAAGCCCAATTACCTTAAATTTTTTGAGCAGGGCATACTAAAACGGATCATCACCGAATCGGCGCAGAATGTTGGCTCGGTGGTAGAGGTGATCACCACAGCTTCCCAAATTCCCGAACTGGTAGGCGCCGAATATACCGAAGCCTTTAACCAGTTGAATGTTACCCATGTCGGCGTGCTTGATATCAGGACCCGTGAAGACGCCGCTAAAAAAGAATATCTCGACCGCATCCGCAAAGCGGATGTAGTGATGTTCAGTGGGGGGGACCAGTTGCGGTTAAGCTCCATTTTCGGCGGGACAGAATTTTTGCAAATCCTAAAGAACCGTTATCAACGGGAAAAATTTGTGGTTGCCGGTACTTCTGCGGGGGCGGCCGCGGCATCAACCAATATGATCTACCGCGGGCAAAGCAATAAAGCGCTGATCAAGGGCGAGGTACAAATTACCGCAGGGCTGGGTTTTATCGATTCGGTTATTATTGATACCCATTTTGTACAGCGCGGCCGTATTGGGCGCTTGCTTTATGCCGTGGCCAGCAACCCCGGTATGCTGGGAATAGGTTTGGGAGAAGATGCCGGCCTGCTGATAACAGAAGGTACGATGATGGAGGCCATAGGCTCCGGACTAACTATACTGGTCAACGGCAGAAAGATGGCCGAAACTAATATTTACGATGTGGAAATGGGTTCACCGGTATCTATCAGAAACATGCGGGTGAGCGTGATGTCAATTTTCGATAAATATGATTTGATTTCGAACCAACTAAATATAAAAAAATCTGTTAAGGTTGAAGAGGGCGTATTTATTAAAGCGCCTGATAGTTTGGAATAGATGAGATTTGAGATATGAGACGTGAGATTTGAGACATAAGATTTTTCGTCGCAAGTCCAGCTTAATTTCTCAAATATATCTTTCGGACTTCCGGTCTTTCGGACTTCCGGTCTTTTTTTTCTCACGTCTCACATCTAAAATCTCATATCTAAAACATATGAAACTAATCATCCACGGCGGTTTTTTCAGCGAATCGCAAACCAACCAGGAAATAAAAAGAGCCAAGCAGGAAGCGCTCAGCGGGATAGTAAAGCTCGGCTACAAACACCTGCAGGCGCATACAGCTGCTGAGACGGCAGTTTATGCAGTCAGCCTGCTGGAAGATAGCGAACTGTTTAACGCCGGTACGGGCTCTCAAATTCAGAGTGACGGTAAAATACGCTTGAGCGCAGCATTAATGGACGGCAAGTCAATGCGTTTTTCGGGGGTGATCAATGTGGAGGAGGTAAAAAATCCCATCTGCATCGCCGAAAAGCTTTTAAGTTATGACGACCGTGTTTTAAGCGGTAAAGGCGCACAGAATTTTGCCCGCGAAAATGGCTTTGGTTATTACAACCCCGAAATTCCCCAGCGGCGTAAAGAATATGATAAAAAGCTGAGCGATTCTATCAGGCTGGGGACGGTTGGCTGTGTGGCGCTGGATGTTTTTGGCAACCTGGCTGCTGCCACCTCAACGGGCGGCAAAGGTTTCGAAATACCGGGCCGCGTGAGCGACTCGGCCACCACGGCGGGGAACTACGCCAATGCTTTTGCCGGCGTTTCGTGTACCGGCGTAGGCGAGGACATAGTTAGCGGAGCGGTAGCATCAACAATTGTTACCCGCGTTACCGACGGCATGTCACTGGCTTTGGCCACAGGGAAAACGTTTAATGAATTGAAGCCCTTTAATGGCTTTGCCGGGATTGTCGGTATTTCGGCCACCGGCGAAGTTTATTACGCCGATACTTACCCTTATATGGTTTGGGCCTTGTGCGATGGGGAGGTGGAGGTGTTTGTGTAGTTAGTGAGTGGTTGATTAAGTTGGCCCCCCGCCGCTAATAGAATTGATTTGGTTAGATGAATATCCATTTCTTTTTTCCTCCAATTCGTATATTTGATATAAACTTTAATAATCAATCAACAATGACAACATTAACCATTGAGATCCCGGATAAGGAAGTAAAGGAAATATCAACCTTTGTAAAGCAAAAAGGGGGTAAGGTTGTTGAAAAAATTTCAGCCAGGGCAGTTAAAAGAGCTCAACTGGCGTCTTTAAAACAAGGGCTCACCGAAGCGATGTTGATTAGCCAGGGAGAAATGGAAGGAACTCCACTATCAAAATTGTGGGATGAATAAAATCTTATTCGCGGCAGAATTTGAAAGAAGAATAAAGCCACTTGCCAAGAAGTACCGTACTTTACGAAACAATATCGATAATCTGGGCATTGAACTTGTCAAAAATCCATTTTTAGGCGAATCGTATGGCTTAAACATCTATAAAATACGGATATCAGATGAGAGTAAGGGAAAGGGAAAAAGCGGAGGCTTTAGGGTTATGTATTATTTGGCAATTAAAAAGGAAGATAGCATCGATATCCTGCTTATGACTATTTACGATAAAGGAGAACTCGACACAATTAAGAAAAGAGATGTCGAATTATTATTGCAAAAAGTTCTGGCGGAACTAAAAGTTGAATAATAGACACTTTTTAACGTGTCCTGGCAGGAACCGTCAATAAAAACCAGAATTACGAAGTTTTGAAAACTTCGTAATTCTCTTAGCCCGCAATCTTATTCAAACCGCTGATTATACAACCAGAGGGCACGCTTGCCGTGAAATGCGACTTTGGAAAAATGGATAATTGATGAAACCAAGAACGCACCGGCAATTCCCGTAAGAACATAGGCCCCGGTAAGGTTATGATGCGCGTAAATAAAGGTTGGCTGGCCATTAACAAAACCTGTTGTTAAGCCTGCGTTTTTATTATTTTTTGCAAAATCAATTACGGCGGCCAAGCTCGTCACGGCAAATCCGCCAAAGGAGACATATAACCATGTGGCAGCGTTTTTGGCAGCATGGTATTCCACAGCCGACGGCGCATAAGCCATTAGCCTGATGGCAACATCCTCGCGCGTTTGCAGCCTGCCCCCGATGGTATACAAATAAGAAGAAGACCGGCCTTCGCCGATAGGTATAACCTTGATGATGCTGTCGGGTTGTGCCTTTGGTTTAGTAGTTTCCTGTGCTTTGAGTAAAGAGAATGATGCAATTAATAAAATTGCCATGATAATAAATTTTTTCATCTTGATTTAGATTTTAGTTTAACATTATTTGACTTTATAAAAGTTAAACTAACCCATCAGGCCGATGTCAATCGCGAATCATGTAACAAATTCATTATTATTATAAAAACAAGATAGAAAAACAATATTTACATATAATACTGATTTAAAGCTATGTAACAATTTTGTTAATCTTTTTTTCAGCTCGTATAAACGTATTAAAATATTTGTAATAGCTTTTTCCATAACCGTTTTGTATGATAGGGCGACAATCTATGAATAATGAATATCGAACGCCGATTGAACCTGGAAATTCTTTATTCGAAATGGGTTATTCGATATTACTCTCCTGCCTCTTCTTATAAAGCACCCAAACATAAAAAGGTATGCCGGCCATTAAAAGCATAAAGCCCCAGTAAACAGATTCCTGCCCCGAACCTGCTATGGCCCACAAAGAATAAGCAAAAGCCAGGGAGCCAACTAAAATGGCCGATACCCAGCCGCCGCTGTGCAGGTATTTTTTTTCGAACCGGATGATGATATAGGCTGCTGCCGAAAAAAGATAAGGGATAAGTGTACTTAACGTGGCCAGCAGCATTAAAAATTTGAATTGCTCTACAAGGCCCTTTGTGTAGTTCATCATCATAAAAAGCGATACAAAGAAGCAGCCTATAATTATGCCCATGTAAGGAACGCCTTTTTTATTTTGCCATGCAAAAACTGCGGGAAACAGTTTGTCCTTTGCTATAGCGTAAGGCGTTTGCCCCAGTATCAGGGTCCAGCCGTTTAGGGCGCCAAAAGCCGCGATGGCCATTCCGCCCCCTGCCCAATAGCCGGCGTTTTTGCCAAACATCATTATGGCGGCATCGGCATAGGGCCTTGCGGAATTTTTAAGTATGCCGGCCGGAATAATGCCCATTATAGTCACACTGCCCAATATATACACAATAGTTGAAATAAGCAGGCCCAGCATGGTTGCCCGCGCTATTGTTTTGCCAGGATCCTGCACACTGCCGGCCGGAATTGTAGCGCTTTCAATGCCTACGAACGAAAACATGGTGATAGCGGCAGTAGCTTCAATGGCGCCTGTAACCGAAGCGCCGCTGCTGTTAAAAGGGTAAAAGTTTGCGGTGTGGATAAAAAACAGTCCGCCAAAGGCTATCAAAGTTAAAGGCAGTAATTTTAAAACAGTTGTAGCTAATTGAACTTTCCCCGAGGTAACTACGCCCATCATATTTATCAATGTAAGTGTCCAAATGGCGCCTAAACCGGTTAAAACCGAAGCTATGGGATTGAATGCGTGTTTGTTTGCGGAATCAAGTATCGGAAAAAAGGCACCTAATGCACCTACAAATGAGATCACTATAGCGGCGTTAGCCGTAATTATTGATATCCAATACCCCCATGCGACCAGGAAGCCTGCAAAATCGCCAAATGTATGCCGGGCATAAGCATAGGGGCCGCCTGTACTATTTGGCATCATGTGACTAAGACGGCTGAACACCTTTGCCAGGAAAAACGAACCTGTGGCGGCAAATACCCAGCCCAACAAACTAATGCTGCCGTATTTAGCCATAGCGGCCGGTACTAAAAAAACGCCGGCGCCTATCATATTGCCGACAACCAAAGAGGTGCTGGTCCATAAGCCTAATTTATTTTTTGACGCCATGCGGTTTAATCTTGTTTTAGGGTTTACGATTGATTAAAAATATCAAATCCTCAGAATTAAGCGCTCAATATATTGATTTTTAGAAGATAATTGACAATCAATAACATGTCGTCCGCAATAGCAGTCAATATTTAATTTTTTTCTTTAGAGATAAATTTTTAGTAATTTCAGCATTGATAAATATTGACGCTTATTGAACTCACCGGCCGGCCGGATGAATTCAATTAAATATTGCTATTTTTGCACGCTGATTAATTTAAAACCCTTACAAAGATCAAATGAGGTCTGTTCTGCTTATTCTTTTTGTTACGATAAGTTTTTCAGCTTCTGCCCAGTGGTGGCGGATTGATCTGAAATTCAAAAAAAAGCAGGAGGAGCCACGCCCAGGGCCAATTGAAGTGGCTAATCATTCCATTGCAAGGCTGCCTGCTATAAGAGTTAGTTATCCAAAGGTTTTCCCGGTTAGTTTTGGCCCGACCGATTACAGTTATGAGGCGGCCGAAGATGTAGTGATGAAATCGGCCCAGCATAACATGCGTTTCAGGATTTATAACGATGCCAGCTATGACTTTAGCGAGCTGGCAGGGTTGTATATTAAGCAAAGCAGGTTTTCGGAGGCAAAATGGTACCTGTTGCAAAGTAATTTCATTTCGCGCCAGCAAAATGATGATAAACATACCATAGCAAATTTAATAAACCTGGCGCTGATTAAAGCAAACATCGGCGATCAGGCGCTGGCAGAGCAGGACCTTATTGAAGCCTATGATATTGCCTGTTTGAAAGGGCTTAATGAATGGCTTACGGATATAGAAAAAACAATGCTTTACATAAAACAAAACAAGCTTCCATTTTCAAAACCCGAATTGCGTTATGCCGAAACGCCGCAAAATACTACAAAAGCCGAATAATAAATTGGCCGTTAATGCAGTTTACTATACAGCTGCACTTTGTTTTATTGTAACAATATAGTAAAATGCGTTGCATTTTGTAAAACAATTGAAACAATATTGTATTATTGTTAGTCATATTAGGGAGACAGCATTTAGCTGTCTCTTTTTTATTTACATTAGCAAACTTATAGGCACGAGTATTGATGTTTTATTTGACCCCCGATTTAAAGACCGTAAAAGATATGTTTAAGAAATTATATTTAGCGCTGGTGCTTGGTGCTGCCCTGGCTTGCCACGCGGCGCCTGCAAAACCCATAAAGGTTGCCGGCTCAAATGATATACAGCCCGACGAACAGCAAAGTGTTGTTTGCAGAACTGTTGCAGAACTTATTACAAATTATAATTATAAAAAAGTACCGCTTAACGATTCGATCTCGCAGGTAATTTATAACCGTTATATAAAATTGCTGGATGAAAGCCACAATTATTTACTGGCATCGGATATTGCCGACTTTGATAAATATAAGACAGTTTTGGATGACGATGTAAAGACCGGCAACCTTAACGATGTATTTTATATATTCAACGTTTATCAGAAAAGGTATATCGAACACATTAATTATTCAATAGCCCAGCTGGGCAGGGATTTTGATTTCGATAAAAGCGAAGTTTTTACTTATGACCGTACCAGCCTGCCATGGGTAGCTTCGCAAAGCGAAATGGATAATTTATGGTCGCTGCGTGTAAAGTACGACCTGCTTAATTTAAAATTAGCCAACCCCGACCTGGCCAAGGATAAAGAAACATTAAAAAAACGGTACGAAAACTTATTGTCGCAGGCAAATAAGTTAAATAATCAGGATGTTTTCCAAATATTTATGGATGCCTTTACCGAGGCTATTGATCCGCATACCAATTATTTTAATCCCGCGAATGCGGCCAATTTTAATATTGATATGTCGCGCCAGTTGGAAGGTATCGGGGCAGGCCTGAACATCGAAAATGATTATATAATTATAAAATCCGTGGTACCCGGCGGCCCTGCCGACAAAAGCCATCAACTTGATATTGACGACCGCATTGTTGGCGTTGCACAGGGCAAGGACGGTGAGTTTCAGAATATTATAGGGTGGCGGATTGAAAATGCAATAGCCCTGATCCGCGGCACTAAAGGCACTATAGTAAGGTTAGAGATATTACCTAAAGGTGCAAGCTCGGCGTCAAAGCCAAAGGTGGTGGAAATGGTCCGCGAAAAAATAATTTTAAAAGATGAATCAGCCAAAAAGGAAATACGCACCTTTAACAGCAATGGTAAAACCATTAAAATAGGGATTATTTCTGTTCCGGCATTCTATATTGATTTTAACGATTACAAAACCGGCAACCCGAATTACAAAAGCACAACACACGACGTTAAACTAATTCTCGATTCGTTAAAACAGGAGGGCGTAGATGGCATCGTGATGGATATGCGCGAAAATGGCGGAGGTTCGTTAATGGAAGCTATCGAACTTACTGGGTTATTTATAAAAGATGGCCCTGTAGTACAGGTTAGAAATGCGAATGATCAAATAGAAGTTGATAAGGACGAAGATCCTGCCATCGCTTATTCGGGCCCGCTGGCAATATTGGTCGACCGTTTTAGCGCTTCGGCAACCGAAATATTTTCGGGCGCGATACAGGATTACGGGCGCGGTATAATTATAGGTACGCAAACTTATGGCAAAGGCTCGGTGCAAAATGCTATCGATCTTGATAAAGTGATCTCTCCTTCCATACGCGAAAGGATAGCGTCGCTGGTAAAAAAAGACGGCAAAGTTGTATCCACTGGGAGCCAAAGCACTTTCGGGCAGTTAAATTTAACCATCGCCAAATTTTATCGTATCACAGGTAACTCAACACAGCATAAAGGTGTTACGCCTGATATCCAATTCCCGTCGGTAATCCCGATGGATAAATATGGCGAAGACACCGAACCATCCGCGATGCCTTTTGATGTGATAGCAAAAACAAGTTTTGCTAAAGTTGGGGACTTTTCTTCGGTGATACCCCAATTAACAAAATTGCATGAGCAACGTATGGAAAACAGTGCGAGTTATAAATACCTGGAAGCAGACATCGCTGATTTTAAAAAGCATGAAGCTGAGAAAAGTATCACACTGAATGAAGAGCAATTAAAAAAACAGCGCGATGCGGATGAAAAGAAGTCTTTCGAGGATGAAAACGACCGCAGGGTAGCGATGGGCCTGCCGGCATTGAAAAAAGGACAGGCAAAACCAAGAAATGAAGACCTCGACTTCCTGAAAAAAGAAGCCGGCCAGATATTGACTGATTATATCACGCTGGATAACAAGTATGCCCACTCTGGCATCGGGATTCCGGTTAATTAATATTTTTGAAACAAACAACAAATCCCGGCTAAACCGGGATTTGTTGTTTAAAAGCAATTATTTGTAAAATGAGCATCCTCCATATCCTCAACGGCGACTCCACCCTGAAAGGTTTTGAGCAAACCGGGCTTGAAGGCGATACCATGGTTTGGCGCGAAGTACTTTCAGAAGGGCCGCTGGAAGAAAATATATCATCCGGATCATTCTGGAAAAAACGCCAGGATTGGATATGCGGTTCGTTGACAGAGACACCGGAAGGGTATCAAGAAAAAATGCTCGATCAGCTAACAAAGCTTGGCGGGGAATACGATGAAATTAACCTTTGGTTTGAGTTTGACCTGCATTGCCAGGTAAACTTGCTTGGGGTGATGAACTACCTTAAACAGCAAACCGATCTTTCAAAACCTGCTATTTACCTTATTTGCCCCGCTGATTTCCCCGGCAAAGAAAACTTTATGGGCATGGGGGAATTAACGGGCGAAGAACTGGAATATCTGTACGACAATATAAGAACGCAGCTAAGCGAAATTGATTTTATTACAGCCGCGGAAGTATGGAAAATTTATGTAACCCATAATGCCGAAAAGTTAAAAGCTTACTTAAATAAAACTGATTTTTGGGGCAGCCTGCATTCATTAAAGCCCGCCATGGAAGCACAACTTAAACGTCTGCAGTTAAATGAAAACGGCTTAAACTACGTTGAACAAAAGCTGCTCGACATTTATAATTATGGTTTCAAAACAAAGCATGAAATTTATATAAGATTTTGGGAAACAGAGAAAATATTTGGCATGGGCGATATGGAAATTGATATTTATCTTAAAAGATTAAAATTGTTAATAGGAGATACCTTAAGCTAACTACTTTTATCGTAACTTTAAGTATATCAAAAAACGTTTATACGAAAGAGTCTATAGATGAAATTAATAACCGATGAACAAAACAGCCGTATTGTCGCTATGCGGCAGGTGATCAAAAAGCTCAGGCATGATAATCTAAATGAAGGCCACTGTTTTATGATATTTGATGACCAATTACCGGAAAATCAGGCTTATTATGAATACCCTGATGGCCATATTCAAGTAGAACAAATTGATAAAGACAACCTCGACATTCCGCGTGTGGTGATCAGTGTACTTACGGGCGAAGAAACGGCTGTGATAAAGGAAAAAAATGAAGTCTTCTGGTAAACCGAATTTGTTTATCATAACGGGCAGTAATGGCGCCGGGAAGTCTACATATAAACAAGCGTTACTGCCTGCCGAATTCAGTAAACTTGAAATATTTGACGGTGATATTTTTTATGCAAAACAAAGCACCGCATTTTATAAAATAAACCGGTCATCGAAAGAATCAAGAAAACTTGCTAAGGAAGCACTGGAGGAGGAGTTTCTGAGACTTGTGGAGCTATGCATAGCTCAAAAAAGTAATTTTGCCTATGAAGGGCACTTTACCGGCGCTGGCGCCTGGAGGATTCCGGAAAGATTTAAGAAAGAAGGCTTTGAAATTCATTTAATATTTTGCGGACTAAATACGCTATTAAGATCGGTTCAGCGAGTAGAATTACGCGTCAAAACAGGTGGCTTTCATGTTGCGCCTCTTGCTATAGAAAATAATTATTGGGGGAATATGGAAATGCTGGACAAGAACTTTAGCATATTCGATTCTGTTGAAATATTTGATACCTCCAAATTAATCAGACCAATCGCCCGGTTCATGTTAGGGGCGCCGGTTAGTGTGATCTCGTCAGATCGGATACCTGAATGGCTAAAAAAAGGGATGCCAACTATTTTTGAAACTTTACAAGCCTTTAATGACAGAATTTGAGTTGACGTGTTTTAGCCATTACGACTAAAACATATCTTATCAGCGACGCGTCCACAACCAGTCAGGCCATTGATATTAATTGCGGTGCGATAATGAACAGTTAATTGAAAGGGCCAGTAATCAGTAAGCAGGAATTAAGAAAAGCGCGTAGATTTCTACATTTATGTCCTGGCTCTTGGTTCCTGGTTCTTAACTCTTTCTCTCAATCAAGGCAGTATCGCAGCTATCGTCGGCGATGGGTCGCTTTCGTTCTTCAGTCGGTCTAACGCGGTAACTACATAAAGGTAGGTTTTACCTTTTTTAACAGTTTGGTCGATATAAGCAGTTGAATTGTTGTATTGAATATGCAGCATGTACTTTGGGTTGCTTAGGTCAACTTTCTCATCGCCGTCGAAACGGTAAATAACATAACCATAAACAGGTTCCTTATCCCTGGCTAACAAAGGCGTTGCCCATTTTAATGCTACATTATTGTTTATAACGGTCGCTGTAAAGTTAAGCGGCGGGTTTGGGGGTATTGAATCAAGCCATAGCATTGGAGGAGGTAAGGCAGGGTGGCGGTAATAAGTTTCACTAAGGGAATCGGTAAAACCGAGCAGGTTATTTTCGAGCGACTTTGCGCTAAAATAAACACTTCCCTGCACGCGGGGATTGCCGCGCAAGTACTTTATCTCGTCGGGCATTGTAGCCGGATCCTTAAATTTACTGCCTTTACGCCGTTCATTAATACGGTATGCCGCCATGCCGATATACAAATGCCTGTTGTAAGTATTATCGCTCCACCAGTCCATCAGTTTTTCAAAGGGAACGGAGCGGTCGCCCATCGGGAAATAGATCTGCGGATTAATATAATCAACCCATCCCTCCTTGATCCATTTTCTCGAGTCGGCAAATATTTCATAATACGACGGTAAGCCATGCGTATCAGACCCCTCGGGGTTTTGAAACTTATTGGCCCAAATGCCGAACGGGCTAATGCCAAACTTAATGCGCGGTTTATGTTTATGAATACTGTCGTTCAGCATTTGTATCAGGGTATCAACGTTATGCCTCCGCCAGTCGTTTATATCGTCAAAATCGCCTCCATAAGCTTTAAATGTTTCCGCATCATTGATGTGCTGCCCTTCAATTTTATAAGGATAAAAATAATCGTCCATATGTACGCCGTCGATATCATAATTATCAACTACATCTAAAAAAACTTTGATAATGTAGTCGCGCACTTCAGGGACGCCAGGGTTAAATACTTTAAGCCCACCGTAAATAAAAAACCATTCGGGTTTAAGCCTTGTGATATGCTCGGGGCTGAGGGCAGAAAATTTGCTGTCGGTTGTTGCGCGGTAAGGGTTAAACCAGGCATGCAGTTCCATGCCGCGTTTGTGGGCTTCGGATATTGCAAATTCCAGCGGATCATAGACTGGGTCAGGCGCCTGGCCTTGTTTCCCCATGAGCCATTTTGACCATGGCTCGCGGCTTTTTGCATAAAACGCATCGGCTGCCGGCCTTATTTGAAACATCACTGCATTCATGCCCGTTTGCTGCAGAAAATCAAGCAAATCTGTCAATTCCTTTTTTTGCTGGTATACCGGCAAGCCCGGGCGGCTCGGCCAGTCAATGTTTTCAACAGTTGCTATCCATGTTCCACGGAACTCACGTTTTGGGTCTGGTTTGTCCAGATCTGATGTCTTATTAGGCTGCGCCGCTGCTTTTATAGAAAAGATTGATAGAAAAATAAAGAATGTTAATTTCCGGCAGATGTACATCAAATAGTTTATTAAAGGCTGCAAAGATATAAACTCATAGTGGCGCTGTTTTAGTATTAGGCATAATAATTGTGCGTGTTTTGTGTTTTAATCATATTGTGCTTATTTTTAGCGCAACCCTAACTTAAATTATACTATTAATCAAAATCAGGATTGTATTTTAACCAATTATGTATATTTAATGGGATAGAATCGATATTTAAACACTGATAACAACTATTAATTGTAAAAAACATAAGTAACAGCAAATATTAGTAACAACGAAAAAAATATTGCTATGTTTAAAATAATTGATGCAATATTGAGAAATTACGCGAGGTTCGCATTTAACTATATCGAAAACTAAAAACTAAAACTATGGAAAACCAAACAGGGCAAACACCTAAAAAGAATTCAAATGTCATCTACTTCCTTATAGTTGTTGTATTGGCTTTGCTTGCCACTGACGTATATTTATACCTGCAAAAAAATAAGTCGGATACAAAAATAGTGTATCAAAATGATGAAAAAACGCGGCTGCAAACTGAATTGGATAGCCTGGAAGCGCAAATTGAACAGGTAAATATCGGTAAAACCAAAATGTCGGCAGAGATGCAGGCAAAGAACGACTCGTTGAAAACCAAGATCAAAGTTTTGCGGGGTGAACTCGCGAAAGGGAAGCTAACGCAGAAAGAACTTGACAAGGCCCAGGAAGATATAAAACAATTAAGGTATTTTGTGACTAATTACACTGCTCAAATTGAAGAATTAAAGAAACAAAATACATCACTGGCCAGTGAAAGGGATACTTTAAAAACGACACTCAAAAGCGCGACTCAAAAAGATTCGACCCTTGAAAAACAAAACCAGGACCTGGGCGTAAAAGTGAAGGTAGGTTCGGCTATAAAATTAGCAACTTCGGACGTGGTGGCGTATAAACTTAGAGGCAGCGGCAAAGAAATTGATACAAAACGCGCCTCACCGGCTAAGAAAATTAAAATAAATTTTACTGTTGCAAGCAACGACATAGCCGAAAAGGGAATGCACGATATTTATGTGCGTATTGTTGACCCTACAGGTAACCTGATTACCGAAAGTGATTCGGGTAATTTTAATGCCGACGGACAAGACCTGCAGTTTACTTATAAAACCTCAATTGATTTTAAAAATGACGGAGCGGCCTATGTTATTGATTGGGTAAACCCTTCGGCTTTTCAAAAGGGCGAATATACCGTTGTGCTTTATGCCGATGGGTATACAATGGGAAAAACCGGCTTTTCGTTAAAATAAAAGTCGCCAGGCATTATAACTTAAATCTCTCCAATCGGGGAGATTTTTTTATTTGCAGGCACGGCGCGATGTTTTAGCGGGCTGTTTGCGGGTTTTTACTGTTTTAGGCTATTAGGCTTATTGACCGGCGGGCAAACTGAAATAAAAAGTTGTGCCGCTGCCAACGGTTGTTTCAAACCAAACTTTACCGCCGGCATTTTCAATAGAGTTTTTTACAAAAGCCAATCCGAGCCCCGTTCCGGAGCTTTTAGTGGTAAAGTTGGGTTCAAATATTTTTTCACGCAAGCCTTCAGGTATCCCTTCACCATTGTCTTTTATGGTGAGCAGGATGTTCCGGGTAGTAACCAGATAGGTGATTTCAATAATGCCAACCCTGTCGGAAGGCGCCGCCTCAATGGCGTTTTTTAACAGGTTATTAAAGCACCTCAATAGCTGGTCGCGGTCGGCATTAATAAGGAATGGCGTCTCGGGCGCCAGGTATAAAATCTTAATGTTATCCATTTCTTTGAAGATAGTAACCGCCTGGGTCAATATGTCAAAAATGTTGAGCTTTTCGAGCTTGGTTTCGGGCATTTTTGCAAAAGCCGAAAATTCAGAAGCAATGGATGAAAGACTTTCAATTTGTTCGACAAATGATTTGCTGAATTTCTCAAATTTCTGGTCAAACCTGGGGTCTTTATCTTTCCATGATTTATCGAGTAACTGTAAACCAAGTTTTAGAGGCGTTAAAGGATTTTTAATTTCATGAGCAACTTGTTTGGCCATTTCACGCCATGCGCTTTCCCGCTCTGATTGTGCCAGTTTCTGCGCACTTACCTCAAGGGCCGAGATCATTTTATTATACTCTTTTACCAAAGCGCCTATTTCATCATCACGGTCCCATTTTATGGGCTCATTTTTTTTGCCGTATATTGTTTTGCTTAAACTGCGCTGTATAAAGTTTAATGGAGACGTTATCTGCCTTGCAATAAATACGGCAAATAAGCCTATAGCTATAAAAACTATCGCATAAACATTAATCATAATGTTTAATAACGAACCAATGCGCTCCCTGTAATCTGTTTCGTTCGAAAAATAAGGCAGCTGCAAATACGCTATTGTATGTGATTTTGAATTGCGTAATGGCATATAAGCCGCTTTATATTTCAGCCGGCCTATTATCTCGTCGTTGCCAAATTCAGATTTTTGTAATTTATTAAGGTTAATAAATGCCCGGGCATTCATGCGCCGTGCCAGCAGTCCATTTTCGTAAATTTTTGGCTGCGTGGTAATTAATTCTTCGCCGTTAAGGTCGTACAAAGTAAGGTCAGTTGAAAACTTATTTGCAAAATCATCAAAATAAACCTGGCTTTGCTCGTCAATGTTTGTTAAATATTTAGCGGGCTGCCCGCTTTCAAATGCAGCCACTATCTTTGTTATCTTGTCTCTGATTGTTTTATCCTGCTGTGTTTCAAATTGAGTGCTAATTGAAAAAAAAGTTATAAAACCCACCAATATCAAAGTTGAAACTACAGCAAATACCATCGAAAATTGAATCCTTGTTTTATACAATATCAAGTCGACGTTTATTTTAAAACTCCATTTGATCCGGTCGTTATTAATAGACAATATCTTAATCCGAACCCAAAGCCATTGAATTAACACTACAAAAACACTGAACAGGAGGAATACGACAAAAAAGAAAGTCAAAGATGTTATATCAAAAAATAAAGAATTCTCTTCTTTACTTATAACAATAAGGTTGCGTTCGCTGGGTTCGTAAATTAAGTGACTGAAAGTTGTAAAAGGTGAATACCATTCATTGCCGTTGCCTTTAGTAGTTTTATAAACATATTTTTTTAAGCGTCCTTTTAAATCGGTGTTAACAAGGTTATAAATATAAACGCCGTTTTGACTAAGCAAGTTATTATCCATATAAAAGGCATACGAGTAGCCTTTAAAATCGTCTTCATGATTTACGTGGCCGTCGATTAACGGCCCGGGAAATGAATCAGTTGTTTGAAAGGGCTTGGATATTAACTCAATCACCAGGGTCCCTAATTGTTCGTCATTTTGCATTACGGGCAGGATTGCAAAATAATTTAAGAATCCAAAAGATTCATTTTCCCGGTAAAAGTAATCGGAAACCTTGTGCGAGCTATATAGAACCATGTCTTTGAAATCGCTCAGCTCGTAGCTTTTATCTGCCGAAACGGGTCGTTCATGGCTATCAAATTCATGCACTTTTAATTCATACCTCGCTAAATCTCCGCTGAAATAAAGTTTTTGCAGGCGGGTGTTTATGTAACTGCTGGTATACAGGCTATCCCTAAAATGCTGGATAATGGCCGGATCGCCGGTTATGCGGTGCTCCATCCCTTTGAAAAGGAAATCGGCGTTTGCGTCATCCGGCACTTCCAGTTTCTGAATAAAAGCCGTCCGGGTGTCTTTTTCTTTAACTGATTCAAAATAGTTGAGTTTTACCGTTGCAATGATGGCGCAAATTAAAACTATAACAACCACAGAGCCGACGTTGAGCCGGCCGTTTTTGTATATGTACGCGTTAGCCCTGACGAAAATCATGATACCCCACAGTATATAAAACAGGGAAAACTCCCTGTAATACGCCGAGACGGCAGTGGCCAATAAAATACCTGCGATAAATAAAAAAGCTTTTTGAGTATTGGCAATGTTAAGTTTAACTGCCAGTGTTAAAAAAACCTCCGAAAGCAGGTAAAATATGAAAAAGCTAAAACACAGCATGAATATGCCCAGCAAACTGAAAAACGAAAGGTTAAGCACATTGCTTACATCAAAACTTATTTTTGAGTTGGTTACAAGCCCAAAGAAAAGATTTTCGAACGCTGCCGATGCGGCGATGAGAATGAGTACACCAATAATGAATACCACGTAACTGAAAATTTTACCCGGCTGATTATTTAAAATCTTGTTGCGCTGGGCATGCAAAAACACTGCAAACCAGCATAAAAATAATATATTGATGCAAAAATCGCCCAGTGACGGGTATGCCTCGCTGGATGCATAAAAAACGGGATTAAAGACTTTGAGCTGGCTTGTGAAATCGGGCCAGCCATAATGTAAATTAATAAACCTGACCAAAACTATAAAAGCAGCTAAAAAAAATAGCGAGACGACCGGGTAACCCTTTGCGGAAATATAATTACAAATATTGTGCACCAGTACACAGAGGCTAATCAGCGTTAACACCCATATGACCAACTCGAAATAAAAAAAAGTAAGGTTTATTTCGCCTGGCTTAACTTTAACCGAAAACAAATATGAGTTATTAGTGCTGTGTATCCCGTATACATTGCTATCGGTAAAATCAGCTATATCGATATTATTGTCCTTAATAAGGTCGCTTGCAAATGTATTTTGAAGATATTCGTTTTGATAGATATAGTTTAGTTTTACAGGGATAAAAAAGATGGCCGAAAAATTGCCTTCGCTTTTTTTTATGATTTCATAATAACCATTGGATTCTTTCCTGAAAGAATATCCCTCTTTTATGGCAGCCGGATATTGGGGTATCACTTTTATACCACTCCAGAAACTCAATTTGTCATTATTTAATGTAATGAACCAAATGTTTTTGTCGGCAGTAAAGTGATCTATCAGCCTAAGCGCCTCTACCTGATTATTGGGGAGCCCTTTTAAGCGCTCAAAGCTGCTTTTGTCGTTGAGCACCTCATTCACATAGCCTTCTTTTTTAGCTAAGTTATGCTCAAGGGATTTGCCTGTTTGTTCAAGATCATTTACGGGCGTATATGTTTTTTGAACAATAATTGCTGTAAAAAACAAGCTGGCACATAATAATGCCAGCATTGCTCGTATTTTCCCGGATGTGCTCAATTGATTATTTAGCTAATTTTAGAGCAAAAACAAAGCCATCAAATTGACCTTACTTTATATCGCTCCAAGTCTTTAGCCAAAAATAACGAATAAAAAACTCAGACGTATGATAAAAAGCCCGGAATTTGATCCAATTGCATCTAAAGTTGAATGTTGTGAATAAAACCCTTGAACTTGCGACTTCAGACTATCGACTTCGGACTTAAAATTCAGCGCTTTCCGTCGGGATATGGCGGTCAACTTTTTTTACAAGGCCCTGCAATATGCTTCCCGGCCCAACTTCGGTAAACGAAGTAGCGCCATCTTCCAGCATATGTTTAACAGTTTGGGTCCATCGTACTGGCCCGGTAAGCTGCGCAATTAAATTATGTTTGATGAGTGCAGGATCAGTATAAGGTTTTGCGTCGATGTTTTGATAGATAGGGCAGACAGGCTCATTTATTTCAGTATGCACAATGGCGTGCTCCAGTTCAATTTTTGCAGCTTCCATCAGCGGCGAATGGAAAGCGCCGCCCACATTAAGCTTTAACGCCCTTTTGGCGCCGGCTTCGGTTAATAACTCGCAGGCCTTATCAACCCCGGCAATGGTGCCCGAAATTACAAGCTGACCGGGGCAGTTATAATTTGCCGGTACCACTACGTCGCTGATGCGCAGGCAAATATCCTCAACAGTAAAGTCATCCAGGCCGATAATAGCGGCCATGGTTGAAGGCTGAATTTCGCAGGCTTTCTGCATGGCATTGGCACGCGCTGCAACTAAACGCAAGCCGTCTTCAAATGATAACGCTTTGCAGGCAACCAATGCCGAAAATTCGCCCAATGAATGCCCTGCGGCCATACCCGGTTTAAAAGAATCGCCCAAAACACTGGCCAGTATCACCGAATGTAAAAAAATGGCCGGTTGGGTAACTTTTGTTTGTTTAAGGTCTTCTTCGGTGCCTTCGAACATAATATCGGTAATGTAAAAGCCGAGTATTTCGTTCGCTCTTTGAAATAATACGCGGGCCTGTTCCGATTTTTCGTACAAATCTTTACCCATACCTACAAACTGGGCGCCCTGACCGGGGAATATGTATGCTTTCATGGATTAGTTAAGTGGTTGATTAAGTTGATTAAGTGAGTAGTTAAAAGCCCAAATTTAAATATT
>Ga0206849_1061_pt1 | contig 17982 bp, 17 predicted proteins | sample Alteio_BWOrgCont_15_FD_152892 | JGI IMG/M metagenome (GOLD analysis project Ga0206849, IMG submission 152892) | Enriched cells from forest soil in Barre Woods Harvard Forest LTER site, Petersham, Massachusetts, United States -... | ecosystem: Environmental > Terrestrial > Soil > Temperate forest >...
CTTCAGGCTGATTTTATAAAAAAAGTAGAATATTTTTGTAAGCTAGCTTCTGATGCGCAAGGTTATGTAGTTTATAATGGTGCCGATGAAGGAAACTTCTTGGGAGTAAAATTGCTGCCTTTGACGCACATTGAAAAGATTCTTACTGATTAATGAAAGAAGAGAGGCATGAAGCAGAGTGATACTTTCTCAGTCTATGTTTATTTCTCTCAATGGCGATTTTGGCTGATTTTCCTCTTGTTGATATTAGTCACGCTGCTCGATACTCTCTTTTTATCATCGTATGGTTTGTCCTCAAAATTTTTGAATTTGCCAGGATTATTATGGCTGATAGGAAGACTGGCTCTCATCTTGATACTTGTTCGCTATTGCCAATGCATTTCCTACGTTGGTTTTTTGAATTATATTCAACCAAAACCTTGGATTATCATAAATGATGAAGGTTTGTTGGTGCATAGGCAGCATTTGTTAACGAGCAAAATAGAACCAATCTTTTTAGAATGGATCACCATAAAAGAAATAGAAGTAAGACATGGCCCGAGTTATAAGTGGCTCAAAATAGAATTAATTAATTCGTCTTGCAAAATATTTATAGATTGCCAATTCCTGAAAATTTCGATGGAAGAGTTGGAAGCTTTAATAAATCAACGACTACAAGCTAGCGAGCAAAATTGAAAGTTATTGTCCGCATGAAAAATTGATAAGAAGAGCATGAAGTATAATTTTGATGAACAAAAAGCCGTCTATTTTTCATCGAAACCTATTTGGTTTTTTATTCTATTTTTTACCTTTATTATCTTGTGCGACTTTTTTGGAGTAGCGCAACTTCTGTATGACTGGCCGACCGGTTCCCTTGATCGCTCAATATTTGGAATAGTGAGAAATTGGTCTCTTCTTTTAACTTTTGCTTTTTTTGCTTGTTTTCACTTTCTTGTAGGGGTGCATTATTTTTATAATGTAGCGATGGGGACCATGAAATTTGCGCTCCTTGAATCACTGTTCAGCGGTTTGGGCTTTCTAACTATCGCATACTTTCACCTTAGATTTTTAAGGCTAATTCCTTATATCGGCTTATTTAATTATGTGCCGAAGCAACCTTGGCTTTTTTTAGAAGACGAATTTTTAGTAGTGCATCAGTATAGTTTACTACCATGGAAAATAAAAACAGTCCTGATTGCTTGGCAAACAATAAAAAGTGTCCAGACTAACTATGGTATTTTTAGAAAGACAGTTACGCTAGAGCTTACAGGACCCCCATACAAAATCACTATTAACTGCAATCGTCTTAAAGTTTCTTGCATCGAGCTGGAGCAAAGACTAAACAATTGTATTCGGCATTATACGCATATCCCGAAGGATGATTTGCTCATTTAACCCCCTTATTTTGGTATGATAAATATCTAAATTCAGCGTGCAGGGCTGAAGCATATTCTAAAGGCCAAATCTCTATGCTGTATAGAGCGATTGTCAAATAAGCCTTTATATATTATTATCATTAAGCCTGATAAGTGCGTCCAAGAGGTTTTTTAATTTTATGCGTTATATTTTGGGATGATATGAAAAAAATTCTATTATGGTTTTTTGTTGTGATGTGTATTAATTTTTCTGGCAAAGCAGAAGCATCATCCTCCGAGCAGCATGATCGTTACAATTTTCCTGAACATGATACCTACAATTTTCCTGAATATGACGATCTCTGGTTGCTTGAGTACTCTATTAATCAGATGCGCTCTGCTGCAAGCGGACCTTGTCGCTTTCCTGGGGATTTGCCGAAGTGCTTGGAAGAAATTATAGAAATGAGAGATAAGATTGAAAAAGCTATAGCTATCAAATGTCGGGTGTGTGATGCATTTGGAAAGCTTCCCGCTAATAAGAAAATAGAGATTTTAGAGTGGGATGACATTTCTTTATGGTTATGGTTTAAGCAAGTTGACAGTAAGCAAAATTCAATTAATGCAATAAGCCCTGAGGGTTCTTTCTCTAGTGAAGAGGCGTCTCATAAAATGCGTATGTTTATTCTAGGGCAATGCGGATTTGCAAAGATGATAAGTAAAAAATAGTTAATTTTATTGATCGGATAAATATATATGAAAAAGATTTTCTCATTGTTGTTTGTTGCAATATGTATTAATTTTGCTTGCAGGGCAGAAACGCCTTCAAGTGAAACTTCTCAGGAGAATAGCTCCTATAGATTTCGCGAACATGAACAGCTGAAGAAGACTCAGAAAAAGATAGCCGATCTTGAGGACAAAAAAAGGGAATTATATGATTTTCATGCGATGTTAGCAAAAGATTATCATGAAGCGGAAAAGCACCGCGAAGAAGAGTATGGCGAAGAAGAGTATGTTAGAATGTGGAAACGCTATCGCGATCGGCAGTCGTTGGATGAAAAACGTTTTGCTAAGATTAATGCAGCCTTGACAACAGAGCAGAATAAGAAAGAAAAGCTTGAAAAGCTTATTAATAAGAAATGTTATTTGTGTGATCAATGGGATAAGCTCGAGCAAAATCACAAACAATCCTTGAAAAATAATAATGAGGATCTTGTAAGGTGGTTCATAGAAACTACGAATTCATCGTTTTCCTTTGATCCTCATAATCGTATTATTCAAAAACGCGCTAATCCGCTTGTTAGCGCAGAAGAGAAGCTGGATTCATCAATTGAAGAAAAAAATCAGGTTGTTGAGGACGATATCTTAGTTTCTCATATTCTTGACACGCTTGACGAATGTAAAAAGGCAAAGAAATACCATATCTGGGCAAAATGGTGATGGAAAGTCCAATTCATTAGATATTCTTAAAAAAAGGAGGCAGAATGATTATTTTTCTCAATGGTGTCTCATCATCAGGCAAGACGTCAATAGGCCGGGCGCTTCAATATTTATGCGATAAGCCATTATTGTTGTTTGGTATCGATGATTTTTTTCTTATGATGCCTAAACAATACCTTGAATTTGGCCCAAAAGCTGCGAAGGGATTTCCTTTCGAGCGCAGGCATGATCAAGAAGGAACTTTAATTCATGTCGATCAGCCTAAAGAGGGAACTTTTGGTGATAAAGTAATGAAAATTATGCCTCACTTAGTTGTTGACATGGCCGCAGAAGGAATTGATGTTATCGTCGATGAAGTATTGTTGGAGGATGAAAATCTCCGAACCTATGTACAGGCACTAAAAAATTACACAGTCTATTTTGTGGGAGTGTATTGTAGCTTAAAAATAATGGAAGAGCGGGAGATATTGCGAGGAGATCGCCCTGTTGGCCTGAGTCGTGATCAGATAAATCGTGTACATGGACCAACAAGAATATATGATATGACCGTTGACACTACAATAACTTCAGCTTTTGATTGTGCGCAACATATTTTAGATTTCACTCATCATACTGTCCATCCTGTAGGTTTTAAAAAATTGGAAGAACTTTTAGGGTGATTGTTGCTGAGATCACTCATACTCTTTTTCGAGCAACTTGAGATATGTATCAAAACGATACATCTTATTTCTTTTTTTTTCTTTATCTTCAATAAGAATGCCTGTTGCAACAAACTGCGTAATGATGTTGCTAGCAGTGTTGTAAGCTTTATTAATTCTCCTGCTAACTTCACTAATTGTGACAACCGGTTGCTGAAAGAGTAGGGTAAGCACAAGAAGAGCATTTTCCTGAAGTGGGGTGAGCCGAGGATCTGCTTGGATGAATTCTTTAAGTTCGCTTTCCAGGCTTTCTATCTCTTTAGCTCGATGTTGCGCGTCTGCAGCACTTGCCGCTATAGCCTTCAAGTAATAAACGATCCATCCCTCAAAGTCGCCATGAGTGCGCACTCTATCTAATCTTTGATAATATTCCAGATGATTTTTTTTAAAATAATAGGAGGGATATAAAATAGGAGTTTTTAATAAGTCACCATCGATGAGCATTAGAACAATAAGAAGTCTTCCAATCCGACCGTTACCGTCCAAAAAGGGATGAATCGTTTCAAATTGTACGTGCACTAAGCCAATCCTTATAAGCGTTGGCAGGTCAGAATCTTGATTGATGTACTGTTCCAATGCATTCATAAGGTCTGGAATTTTTTCGGCCGAAGGGGGTACTAAATCTCCTACACGCACAGCTTGTTTGCGATAATTACCCGGATTTGCCTTCTCTCCAACGCCACCGCTCATAAGGGCTTGATGTGCAGCTAAGATAAGGCGAGAGCTGATTGGCAGACCCTCTTTTTGAAGTAAATTAAGCGCCACCTCGAGTGATTGTGTGTAATTGAGAACTAACTGAGTCTCTTTGCTGGGGGCTATTTCTGACAAAGGTTGAGTAAAAATATCGATGAGAGTTGTGTGAATGCCTTCAATTGCGGAAGATAGTAAAGCTTCTTTGATAACATAGGCTTTTATAAAACGCTTTTGGTCGGGTACTCTTTGAGCCATTTCATTAAGTTGTCCCAAATTAAAACTTGCCTGTCCGTAGAGGTTTGTGATTTCTGGTGTCAGTGCCAACGGTGGGTCAATAGGAGGCAAGGGATCAGGTATAAAAGAGCTTATATTCCCCAATTTTTGATACTTTCCTGTATGGCGCATGCAATTTCCTTATTTCATTTGACCCAAGTCTACTGAAATAACTTTAAAGCAAAGCAGTCCTTATTTCAATAAAAGGCTTTATTTTGAAATAGGAACGCATAAATTCTCTTATTTTTCTATTTTTTCTTTTTGCTCAACTTTCTCCTACCTAAATTTACAAGGAATTCCCAATTCTTGAGGTTCTTGCAAAACAGCCAGTCTGTTTATAATTTTTTGGAATTAGGATATTTGCTTAATTGTTTTATCTCATCAATTAAGAGGCCGGTGCTTTTTGCAATAATTTCGATGTTGACGCCACAAGAAAGCAATTCGTGAGCAACTTCAATTGTTCGTTGATCTCGACCTTTTTCAATGCCCTTTTCAAGACCTTCTTCTTGAGCGAGTTCAATTGATGATCGATAGGAGCTCGCCATAATAGCCTCCTTATCATGGATATCAAGGGCTTGCTCTGACCATGTCATGCGATTAAGGGCCTGGCATGCTTCTTCAAATTCATTCTGCCGTAAGGCGGTAGGAATTTCTGTATGTTTTTTGATTTCTTTAATAAAATAAATCCATTTCTCTTCTACTGTTTCAAGCTCATGCTCTTTTTTATTAAATTTAGGCAACTCTACAAAAGCAAAAGTGAGTTCATTCAAGTCATCATCATGGGTCTTTGTATCAAGAAGACTGTAAATAGATTTATAGCTTTTTTTAGTGGAGAACATAACAAAATCAAGAACAGACACCGTAACGACCGGCATAATATTAAAATAGTCCATTCCTTTGCCAAGTTGGGTTGAATATGCCTTTGCTGCGTAATAAACAATTCTTTTGTCAAATTCTTTTACTCGGGCTATTTGCAGCTCAACAATGTACCTATTGCCTGCTTGATCAACACAAAAAATGTCTAGAATGTTTTCTTTTTTATCTATGTGTTGCGGAACTTGCTCATTATTGAGAAAATCTATCGAAGCGATCGTCTTCTTGCCTGTTAGCTCAAGTATTGAATTAAGAAAGGAAATCGTAATATTTTTGTGCTCGTCAGAACCAAAAATCTTTTTGAAGGCAATATCATTACGCGGATCAAGGAATATCATAAATGTCCTGCTATGTGAAAAATTGTATACAACAATAACATTATCCTAATTTTATGATGTTTTTTGGTACCAAAAATTCTTAAATTCTTGAATAACGCGTTGGATATCTTGTTCATCAATATTAAGGTGAGTTACGAGGCGTATTTTTTGACCGCCAAGAATTATAATTCCACTTCTTTGCCAAGCATTTCTGCAGCCAGTGCTTCAAGGTTATTAACGGTAGGATCATCACCAAAAACATCATCTCCTACCTCCGCTTTAACTATTGCTTCCATCATGGCTAGCGTAGGTTTTGTAACTGTGTCGCTGCGAAGATCAATGTATTTTATCATGATTTTCCCTGTTCCTTTCGCTATTTCTTTCCACTGAACCAGGAGCTAGAGTAGGTTGCACATCCGATTCAACAGCTTGCGCAATGATTATCTCTTTTTCCTCGATGGAGATGGTATTTTTAGAAGGTTGGGTTGCAGGTACAATTTTTTGCGTAGCACGAACGGCTTGGAGCTCTTCAAAATAAAAGAGAGAAAGGCCAACAAAAACGATGGCATTCGCTAAAAAAAAGGAGCTATCGATGACCTCATGTAAAAATAACCAACCATAAAGACCAGCAAAGAAAGGGGTTAAAAATCCTCCAAAGGAGAGCATAGTTGGGGTATAGGTTTTTAAAAGTGTTGCATATAGGTTATGACAGATTAAATTACTTACTATTATTATAGCAGCTAAGATCATTAAAAATGGTCCCCATTGAGTGACATAACGACTCGAATCTTCCAGGCATAATGAGGCCACTAGCGCCATAATTCCTCCGCCAAACATTCCAATGCCATTGAGAAACATAGGAGCATAATGATAGGTCCGAATAAGCGTGTGTGCCATCAGCCATCCGTAGCTAATAGAAGAGACTGACAAAATCATCGCGAGGTCAGGAAGAAATGAGGATGATTCACCAAAATTCATACCCATAGGTAAAAGAATAGGTAGTAAGCCCAAAAATCCAATTATAAGTCCTATGATTTTTTTGGTCCGTACTTTCTCGGCATAAAAAAGACAAGAAAGAAGATAGGATATAAAAGGACCGCAATTATACAGAAATGAGGCCTTGCAGGCCGGCATATATTGCAATCCCCAGCCGCGTAATAAATAGGGAACAAAAACGGTAAACAGCATCATTTTAAGGTAAATAAGCCAATGATCTTTCCGGAGAACAAATTTATCAGGAGTGCGCCAATAATGAAAAATTAAGATGAGCGCTCCAGCAATAGTCATACGGGTTCCTATGACAAAAATAGGTTGCGTATAAGCTAAAATAACCTTACCCAACGAGAAAGTTCCCGCAAAAACTGCATATAATAAAACGATCAAGAACATGAAGCAGTTTCCTTTTTTTCATAAACAATAGACACTTTAACATAGTTTGTGCTAGCATAAAGCAATATTTTATACTTGTCAAAAGCTTTTTTGATTTAACTGAAAAAACTTTCTATGTAGTATTGCTTTTTGCCTTCACAAAAATATAAATATTTATGCTAAACTACCGCTAATAACACGCACTTGTTTTATTTTGCGTTACCGAGAGCTTGAAAGTTTTAATTAAATTATGCGTTTTTAAGAAAGGATAGGCTCATGACCCTAATCATACTAACCTGTATAACGACATTCCTATTTTCTCTCTTTTCGACTGGTATTATGAGTTATATAGCGCTAGCAACGCCTATAGGGCCTTGGGTTGCTCCTATGTTAGCTCTTATCGGTATTATGATTTTTTCTGTCGTTGTCCGGAATCATGCTGCTCGTCAGCGAGCAATTGATTTTTCGGTGATGGGGGGGTCTGTTGGAGGAATTTTGGCGGTAGCAATAGGTTCTTCTTATCCAACACTCTATTTTTTAGATGCTCAACGATTCAATGATTGGATGGCACAACCATTATATTTTGCTTTTCTCATGACGCTCACCGCGCTAACAGCTGGGCTGTATGGTTTTATACTCGCTAATATTTTTGAAAAACAGCTTCTATTTAAACAAAATTTGCCTTTTCCGATAGGGCAGCTGGTCTATAACATGGTAACCGCAGCTCAAGGTCAAATTCACAAAGCGCTTGAGCTTGTTAGTGGATTTGTAGGAACAATAATTTTTAGTTTTCTGCAAGGGGGTATGCTAGGAATTCGAGGAATTATTCCCCCCGTAATTACGCTTGTGAAAGCTCGCACGGTAAGCATAGTAAATCTTCCTCTTATTCAACTTCGCTTGGATACTTTTCCCATGCTCTGGGCCATAGGTTTTATTGCAGGTACTACCATCGCCATTCCTCTAGCAGTGGGAGCACTCTCAAAAATTATTTTACTTGATCCCTTAAATGATTGTCTTTTTCCCCAAGTATGCAATTCAGACTTCTCTATTGCTTTTTGCAGTGGCCTTCTGGCAATGAGTTCTTTGCTTGGCTTTGCAAGCCTGCCGAAATTTCTAAAAAATATAGCGCAGAGGAGCTCGGGTACGTATAGTATCGATTGGCGTTATTATAGTCGGGAGTACAGTTTAGATAGCTTTTCTCTGGTACTTTTGGTTCCCCTTGCAGCTCTTATGTATCTCTTCTTTACGCTCTTTAATTTTACTTTTTTACAAGCTCTTTATCTTTTGATAGGTGCGCTGATAACGACGTATAGCATGACCAGTATTGCGGGTAAAATTGGCTTAGCACAGTTGGGACGCTTTGCGACCTTTGTTATGGTTCCGAGTCTCTTTTTATTTGGTATTAATCCGGTACATGCTATGCTCATTGCAACTTTCGTCGAAATTTCTGGAGGGGTAGCAACAGATATTCTTTTTGGACGTCGTCTAGCCCATTTGAGCAATCTTTCGCGAACAACAACTATGCTGTGGCAGCTATTTGGTTTGGTAACGAGTTGTTGTGTCGTTGGTTTCTTTTTCTGGCTGCTCATTAATCACTTTGGATTGGGATCAACCGCTCTTTTTGCCCAGCGCGCGCAAGCACGGGCTCTCCTAATTAATATTAGAACATTCAATGTGTATGTATTAATGCTTGGCGCTGCTTATGGGCTTCTCTTGAAAAAATTAAAACTCAACCCGATGCTGGTTTTTGGTGGCCTTCTCATGCCGCTTACTTATTCGCTGGGACTTATTTTAGGTGGATTTTCGACGCTGTTGGTCAAGAATAGACAAAGTTGGGAACCATTCTGCTCTGGAGTTTTTGCAGCAAATTCACTGACCGAGTTTTTGAAAGTATTGCGTTAAGAAACTTTAGGCTCCATTATTTTGCCTTATGGCTTGCGATTAAATTTCCATAAGCCACAAAATGGTTCGCAAAAAGCTGAGCTGCAGCTTCTCCATTGTGACGCCAGTCTCTTTGTAGCTCAGAAGCGACTGAAAACCAATTAGTAATAATTGCACCTGCAGTGGCCATACGGGTAATTGCAGCATCACGTAGTGTTGTAGTAGTAGTTCCCGAAGCATCAATTACCACATATACCTCAAAACCTTCGCTAAGAGCAGCAAGTACGGGAAACGCGACACATACCTCGGTAACTATTCCTGCAATAATTATTTTTTTACGCCCAGTCTTTTTAACTGCATTTACAAAATCTTGATTATCCCAAGCATTAATCTCTCCTGGGCGTGCTATGACAGCTACATCGGGAAATTTCGCCTTTAATTCTGGTAATAAGGGGCCATTGGGTCCGGTTTCAAAACTGGTTGATAGTATTGTTGGAAGTTTAAATAATTTTGCTGTATCTGCTAATGCTAGCACGCCATTTTTAAATTCATCAGCACCATAATCTCTCACTAACTGCATCAAACCCGTTTGATGATCAACCATGAGTACTACTGCATTTTGTGCTGAAAGCCTGTTATCATGAGTTTGAGCTTGTGCTCGTATGGTATCCATAGGGGAATCCTCTTTTAAAATAAAATTGATTGTTAGCATAATATGATGCTGCACTATATCAATTAAATGCTTATGCTTGTCAAGAGTTGTCAAGCAACTTCTTCTGCTTAAGAGGTAGGCTTTTGGTTAAGGCTGTGCCCTTAACTATAGTTAGATAACCGAAATTCTGCCGTTGGTTAGAAAGTTCTGATGTGCAGTCTGTTTGTTCGTTTTCATTCTTTTAAGTTGTTTGTTAATATGTACATGTTTTATGTGATCAGCCCCAAGAATGCCCGCCTGGATAGCAGCCTTATTAAGAAGCTCTTTAATATCAGCGCCGGTAAAATTTTGGGTCCGCTGAGCCCACCGCTTAATAAATTTATTCTTTTTTTTCGGGTCCGCTAATTTAGGGGTAAGTTTAAATTTTGCTTGATTTATGTGGAGCTTAAAAATTTGAGCTCGAACCTTTTGCGTTGGTAGTGGAATTTCTATGGGCGCAGAAAAGCGGCCTGGTCGAAGAAGCGCAGGATCCAATACATTGGGTGCGTTGGTTGCTGCAAGCCAGAAAATAGGTTCACTTTTGCTATTTGTCATAATCTCCAAGAATCTAGTTAACGTTTGGGTTGTATTTGTAGTAGTAGCATCACTGTGACTTGAGGTAGCTCGAGATCCTATTGCGTCAAATTCATCAATAAAAACGATTGCAGATTTCTTATGCTTAGCGCATTGCTTAAGGACTTCTTTAAATATACTTTCTAATATTTTAACTCCCCCAAAGATATATTTACTACCCAGCTGCGCTGCTGAAATACTGAAAAATAGCCTCCCTGATTCTTTTGCTAGAGCCCGTGCGATAGCTGTTTTACCAACACCGGGAGCTCCTGCTAATAAAGCTCCTCGGGGAATTTTACCTCCTAAAGAAAGGATTTTTTGCGGTCCCTGAATTATTTCCTTAAGCTCTTCTATATCTTCTGGCAGCGAGCCCGCTAAATTGGCAAAACTATCTTCTTCAGTAAGGTTTTCAATCTCAATTTTGGGCTGGGTTTGCCACAGCTGTTGAATCCGTTTGAACATAATATAGGCACTTCCAAGTACCATGGTACCCAGTAAGAGACAATTTCCTATGGCCCTGCTCGCCATTAAAACGTTAATGCTGATTGGAATTTTTTGCTCTACTGGGATGGGTATTTCCATGGGTTTGATTGAACCGTACAGGAGAATTGTGGCCAGAAAAAGCGATTTTTTCTTCATTTTATTAGTGACCTTCTATTTTAAATAAATCATATTTGAACTAAGTTTACCATTTCGGTTTAAAATGTCAAACATGGTTATTTTTCCAGTTTTTGCCCGCCAGGAGGTATTTAAATTGAAAGGTAACAACGATTGAATTTGTATAAAAATATATACTTTTTCAAGGAAAGATAAATAAGCAATAAATATTTAATTAAAAAGTTTTATTTTTGTTACCCTTCCAGGGAATATTCCTTATTATCACAATCTTGGGGCTTTCTTAATTTTTTATAAAGCTGATTGAGACTGCGTCGACTGTAAGGTTGATTATCTTTGAAAAGAAGAACTTTTAAAACGGCTTTAAAAAAAGCGCATTCCATTCCAGCTCCTTTAGCATTGATTATTGTTTTATTAATAATCATTTCTAGGTAGCAAACCGGCACTGCTTTGTTTACCTGGTGTATTTTTAGAGAATCAGTGTTATGAATGAGCCATTCCCAGAGATCTAGGGTGGAGGGTTCCCAAATGCCCTCCTTGAGAACATGGGACGGTGCGTTAATTTTAAGGTCAGGAAAAATTTTTCCTCCAACGATCCAACTTTGGTTTCCTAATTCATATAAATCGCCGGGCAACGGAGATCGTTTTGTAAAGCCTAAATCAAAAAGCATGGTAGCCAAATTTTTAATTTCTTTCATTATTCTTCTCCTATCAAGTGGTAGGCAATTAGTGGTTCACAAAAAGCAATGGTAGCATCGTAATGTAAAGCCTGCTTAATCATTTCATAAAATAGATCTATCAACGAAGACTGAACTATTTTTATGATATGGTCTGTTTTAAAAAACAAACAACTTTCCCATTCGTTAGGAAACAGCTGGATAATTTGATAAGATAAGCGTCTATTAATCCATTCTATGAGATCTTCTAGGGTTACTAATCGAATTCCTTCTTTGCAGATGTTGTTGGGAGTAAGCATGCATTCATTCTTTTTTGGTAGAAAACGGCCTCAGCCTACCCAAACTTCGTTGTTGTAGAAATACCAACCTTCTTGGGTTATGTGCTCAAAGTGATGCTCAGGTTTAAAGCCTAACCTAGTAAGTTCTTGGGTTTTTTGAAGATTTAAGTAGAGCATATGTACTTTAAAATAAGAATCGTAGTGAGCTTCATAAACTTACTTTTATAAAATTATTGGCTTGTTCAGCGATATTTGAGTACGTGAGGATACTTAATTGCTAAAATAACTATGCCAATCAAATTAGGAAGTGCGACAAAAGGAAGCACAAGATCCATAATTGCCCAGATAAGAGGAACGTCGCTAATACTGCTCAGGAAGATAATGAGTGCTACAAATGCATAATAAAAGTTAATGCCACGATAGTTGGTGAAAATGGCAAAATTTTGTGCGCCATTGAAAGCATTTCCTAATGCGGTAGTGGTAATAAATAGGCAGATGCTCATAACAAAAAAAAGAGGTCCCCAGTTAGGAAGATATTCTTTAAAAATGGTATAAATGAGAGTATTGCTATAGTTGCCTGTTATCCAGACGCCGCTTATGAGAATGAGGAGGCCTGACAAAAGAGAAAGAAAACTGTCTGCGGCTACCGAGAGCATGGCTAAAATTCCCTGATCAATAGGGTGACTAGCATCAGAGAGCGAATGAGCAATAGAGGCGGTACCCATTCCTGATTCTGTAATAAAAACTCCCTTATAGACTCCTTGGCGTAGAGCAATAAACAGTGAAGCCCCAAGAAAGCCGCCCACAGGTGCACAGGGACTAAAAATATGGGTACAGACTAATTTAAGAGCTGCTAAGGTAAGTTCAAAATTGCCCAGAAGAATCCAAAGGCTGATGCTAACATAGATGGTGAACATAATCGGAACCAATCTGCTGGCCACGTTTCCTATTCGATGTGCTCCGCCCCACAAAACAAAAAATACTAATAAGGACAAGCAAAAACCGGTAAGCCATTGAGGAATAGCATAAGTGGTTAAAATTTCAGCAAGAGCTGTGGCTTGAATGCCCGACCAGCCAGCAAACAATAGAAGTGTTGTGGCGCCATACCAGATTGCAAGCCAGGGGTGCACCATGCGTAAATAAGCAGCAGGGCCGCCAATAATACGCCCCTCTGAATTTTTTTTTCGAAAATGCAGAGCAAACGTAACTTCAACTAATTTGGTGGCAGATCCGATAAAAGCATAGAGAAGAAGCCAAAAAAGTGCCCCGGGCCCGCCTGAAACAATGGCCAAGGAAGGCCCCACGATGGTTCCAATGCCGATAGAGGTTCCCATGGCTGCGAAGAGAGCATGCGCTGCGCTGATAGTTTTTATTGAGCCATTCTGTTCTCGTTTGAGGCCTTTAGTAAGAAAAGAGAGGGCACGTGGTAAAGCAAAAAATTGGGGAAGGCCACACCAAAGAGTTAACAATATTCCTACTAACAAAAAAAGAAAGGTAATGGGTGTCTCTAGATAAAAATTAAAGGTAGCAAAAAACGACATAAAATTCATAATAGGGATCCTTATGTTTTTGAGAGAAACTGAAGTGCTTTTCGCAATGCAAGATCAAAAGAATGACTGGAAGGTATGTTGGTTTTTGCATGAAAAATAGCTGAATTAATCTCATTTTTACCATATTGTAATGAGTCTAAAACTTGGGCTACCGTATGCCAATGGTCATGAGTTTTAGAGGCCGGATCTAAAGGGTGTTTTTCTAGAATTTTAGGGAGCTTATGGCGTAATTGTACGAGTAGATGCTCTGCTTTTTTTATACCAATCCCCGGTACAGTAGCTAAAAGTTGTTTGTCATCTGCTTGTACACCATTAACTAATGACTCGGGGGTTAATTGCTCTAAAAGCGCAAGTGCCAACTTAGGGCCAATGCCGGAGCAATCAATAATAGTTAAAAAAAGCGTGCGTTCTAGTGAGGTGAAAAACCCAAATAAAGAAAACCCCTGCTCTTGATGCCAATGAAGATAGGTTTGTAATGTAATACTAGAGCCTATACTAAGCGTGCCAGTATGAGGTAGCGTAATATCAACTCCGAGGGGACCAACACTGAGAGTGATAGTGCGGTCATTGATTGCTATCACCGAACCTTGAACTGATGTGATCATGCTAACCTCATTAATCTTCTAAGTCAGTATCATGGGGAACATTAAATAAAGATGAGGGTTTATCTTGATTGCTTAATGTATGGGTACTCATTTTAAAAATAGCACGTGTTGGTACAGCAATGGTGATGTTGTGAGCGCGGAGTGCTTTGACCAACTGTAAGCGAACATCACTCGCAATATCCCAAATCTCGATTGTTTTATCGCTACTTATAAATCCTCGTACTAAAAATTCATAGCCATTTTCTCCAAAATTTTCTAAGCGTACAATTGGGGCAGGAATTTTGAGGAGTTTTGTACTTGACTGAAGCAATTCAACGATGATTTCTTTAACTTTAATGGGATCGATAGAATAGGGAATAGTGACAGTAATGTCGTCAAAAGCTACATATCCTCGAGTGTAGTTCCAATTTCTCAGTGTTTGAGAAATAAAAGAGGTATTTGGAACGATGAGGGTATAACTGTTTTTAGATCGTAATATGACGGAGCGAGGGGTCATCTGACGCACAAATCCAAGTTCTTGGCCGATCATAACAAGATCTCCTATTTTCACCGGTCTTTGAATTAAAAGAATAAAATAAGATAAAAAATCGGCAAGGGGTTCACGCACTAAGTAAGTGATAGAACCTATTACTACTCCTATTAGTAGCAACAGAGTTCCTAAACCTGCCCATTGAAAGCCAATAAAAATAGCAAGAATAAGTACTAGATAATGTGTAAGACTAGTTACCATATGCTGAATGCCAAGGTCCACAGGCACCAACTGGAATACACGATGTACAATAAAACGATTAATGACAACTGATGACAAGAACCCAGCCAGAATAATTCCTACGGCCACAAAGAATTTTTGGGGGGTAAATTTTATATACTTACCTGCGCCAGCATCAAATCCTGTACTAAATAATTCATACTCAAACCAACTTTTTAAATCTTGCCATGAGACATCATGACCCCAAATTTTAAGACACAAAATGAGTCCGACAATTAAAAATACCAATGAAAGAGTTACAACTAAAGCGCCATACCAGGTGCGCGCATGTGAAAAACGTTCTCGCGTAGTTTCATCATCGGTATACATGAATAGGTGAGTAGCAGCCTGTTTGAGATATACTTGCAACCAAAAAAGTAATTTTAAGAGTACGAAGCTGCCTATGATGCCCCAGAGAATATAAGAGACTAGATTTCCATATCCTCCTACATAAGGATCACTGAGTATCATGAGTAAAAGAATAATAGCCAAAAGTGGATAGTAATACCCATTAATTAAACGCGTTAGCGTTTGCCCTATAAGGCTTCTGCTTGGTATTAAAAGAATAAGTTCGTCTTTTCCGATAGAAAAAATAAGCAGTGCTCGCAAAATGATTGAATATCCGGCTAACAAAATTGTTGGTACTTCTGAAGTGTAATACATTCCTGCTATGAAAGCTTCACGAGTAAGCAATAAAATAGATGAAGCATAACCCAAAAGAGAAACTATCATAATAAAACGGGGTTCGTAAGAGGACCTAAAAAAAAGATATTCTTGCTGTCGATTTTTTGTTATGGCAAAGGTAACTAATCGATTGGTGAGGTAGCATCCATACAAAATTGAAGTAAGATAGAAAGCTATTTCAATAATTGGTTCGGTTATAAAATCTGAAACTATTAAACTTAGAAGAATAACCCAACCAAAAATACTTAGGTAGTGAAGCTTGATAAACTCTACCAGGATTGCCAAAAGACGTGTAGTGAGCAGAATTTTTTTATTTTCGGTGGTATGCCGATACAAACGTTGCATTAAAAGGCGTAAAATAAAATGGAATAGGAGCAAAAATGTTGCGAGCAGTAGGAGCCATAAAAGAGTACGAACTACTGCATATTTTTCTGCTATAAATTCTCTAATGGTTTTTTTGGTTGATTCTAAAGAAAACGAAGCAAGATAAGCTTTGGCTAGAAGCTGCGTATCGTATAAAAAATAAGAAAAATCGCTGAGACTGTTCCGAAGACCGCTGGCTGAAATGGCGTATTCTGAGCGTTGCCAAATGTTCTTTTTTTCAAGCTCATTAATAATTGTGTTAATTTGATGAATATTAGTATGTAAAGCATCAAGGGTCGCCGCATACGTTTGTAACAATTGAGCTAATGTATCTATTTGTTCAGTAATAGCCGTTTGTGCTGCTGCTAAAGAAAACTGACAGGAGGTTGGCTCAGGTTTTTTTGGCTTTACCCCATTAGGAGTTGCTGTCTTAATTTCATAGGTTGCTGTTTTAATAGCATTGAGATTTTTATGTTGAATATCTAAAAGATTAGACGTTGCGTTTTTCTTTTCTTTAAAAGTAATTATTTTACGTTCATATTCACTCATTAAAGATTGATATTTTTTTAGTTCGGCAGATAAATTGATAATTGTTCTGCCTTTACGTTTCATGAGTTCAGCCCAGGAAACAAGAATATCTATATCAATTTTTTCATATTGGCGCTGAACTTTTTCAAGATCTACAGCTGCAGTCAGAAGATCAATGTTAGTTTCAATTGCTTGAAGTTGTTCTCGATACATGCCGAGCTGACACGCATAGGAAAGTTGCTCGCTGTTTTTTGGTAAGGAACTCCAATCAGAAAAATTGAGTCCTGTGATCTCGATGGAAGCATGAGATTGTTTTTTTATTTCTTCAATTTTTCGTATCAGATCATTTTTCTTAGCCACTAAATTTTTGATTGTTTGATAATAGGATTCTTGTGCTGCTAAAGAATCCTTTTTATGCATTTCAAGTTTTTCCCGAGCCTCAAGGATATCTTGTTGATCGATACGAAGCGATCTGCGAATTTTTTCTAAATTATCTTTAAGGACTTTTCGCTTTTCCTGTTCGATGCTGAGACTTGTTGTTAAAAAGTCAATTTTTCGCAAAAACTCTTCAATTTTTAGTTTAAAAAATCTTTTTTCGTACGTATAATAATCTTTTTGAATATCAAGCAACGTTCCTTGATCTCTCAAATCGCGGTCAAAATCTGGGGAAGGAACAGTTGATTTAGCAGCAAAGTCTTGCTGTTCTTTCTTTTTAATTTCATATTCACGCCTTACTGATGCAAGTTTTTGATGAGTTCCCTCGAGCTCGCTTTCATTTTCACTTTTTTGCTCTTTTAAAAGATGAATTTTTTCATTTTGAGCCAAAATCATTTTGTTAGCTTTTTGATAATCTTTAAAGGAGTAGAGGGCTTGAGTTGTAATTGTTAATCCCTCAAAATAAGGATCCTCAACGTATTCTTTCAAAAGAGCAATATGTTGTTCTGCTAAGGTTATTATTCGCTCATAAGTAAATTGCATAGCAAGAAGTAGCTGGTGTGATTCATTCAACGTAGCTAGTTCTTTGTCGGCTACTTCTGAGCGATAATTAGCACTGTGAGCAATCTTTTCTTTAAGGTGACTTATAGAATTTTCGATGGCCGCAATATCAGCATTTATTTTTTTTAGTTTTTCTTGACTATTATTTTTTAAATCATCAACATCTTTTTGAAGCACTGCCAAACGGTCTTGTTTTTCTGTGGTACCTGTGGGCAGAGTAAGGCTACTTTTAACCGGAACCATATCACCTATATTGAGAAGATTCCAGAGTCCAAAACTATAAAAAGATGAAAAAAAGCAGCAGAAAACGAGGAGGCTCTTAGTTTTTTTTGCGCACAGCCTCGCTATTGATTCCAATAACATTGAAATTATCCTTGTGTGGATGCGCAGCTAAACAAGCATCAACCCAGATTGCCAGCTGCTGGTACGAACTTATACTGAGTTGCTCTCTTAAGATATCTCTCGGATTCAGAGAAAGCAAATAATCAAAAATATCGATATGCAGAGCAACTTTTTCATCAAAATAACCGATGAGAAATAAAAGGCGTGCAAAGGCTGTTACTTGCACATTTAGCGATATTTTGGATGCCTTAATTGATAAAATAGTCCATAATAATTCAAACGTATCTGAACACTTATAAGTGGCGGGGAAACTATAATGTACCAACTCCAAGAGACTATGAATAAAAATTAAATCAGATCGAGCGAGCAGCAGAGGAGCCTCTTCAATAAATACGTCCCTTATTTTTATGTGCTGTCGCGCTGAAAAACTTGTATAGGAAAGAAGAGCTCCGCGCAGG
>Ga0206849_1062_pt1 | contig 17947 bp, 19 predicted proteins | sample Alteio_BWOrgCont_15_FD_152892 | JGI IMG/M metagenome (GOLD analysis project Ga0206849, IMG submission 152892) | Enriched cells from forest soil in Barre Woods Harvard Forest LTER site, Petersham, Massachusetts, United States -... | ecosystem: Environmental > Terrestrial > Soil > Temperate forest >...
CCGGCAGCTGCACATCGTTAATAACCTGCGGGTTGAAAAGGACGATGAAAGTATTAACCCGCTGGTAGCTGAAGATATTGAGGGTTTGAGTTTGCCGGTGGCGGTGTAGATTTCGCACGAATGAACTCCGGGATCGGGTTTATCATTTCAATTCCACAATCCTAAAAATTATGGTTCAGACAAAAATAATTCTTACCTTGTATCCCCCTATTTCATCAGGGAGGTAAAAAATGACCGAACATCAAATAAAAATAACCTTTGAAGAATATCAGTCTTTAAATGAGCTAAGCAAAGCCGATTATGATCTCTGCCTCGAAGCAACAAAGGCAATGGGCAACTCACATTCCCCGTATTCCAAATTCCGCGTAGGTGCTGCACTGCGCCTGCAAAGCGGGAAAATTGTTTATGGCAGCAACCAGGAGAATGTGGCCTACCCATCCGGCTTATGCGCCGAACGTGTGGCGCTGTTTAGCTGGGGCGCCAATTACCCCGATGACCCGATAGAAGCTATGGCGGTAACTGCCCATACCGATGAATTTGAAATTTCACAACCTGTTGCCTCCTGCGGCGCTTGTTTGCAGGTACTGGCCGAGTATGAAAAAAAGCAGCTTAAACCCATCAAAATTATATTATTTTGCAGCGGCGGCCCCGCATGGATAATGAACAGCGTAGAAAGCTTTCTTCCATTTTTATTTTTCGAAAACGGGCTGTTGAAAGAGGTAAAAGGCGAAAGGTAAAAGGCGAAAGGTTGCATATAGCCATATCCTATAAATTATCAGATGTTGAAAGCAAAATTATTTTTACTCATTTTAAGCATGGCGGCCTGTAGCAGGTTACATGCCCAGCAAGGTTTTCCTTTTGATAATGAGATAAGGGCATTTAAGCACCAGGATAGCATCAGCTTTCCGCCGAAAAACGGGATACTGTTTATTGGCAGTTCTTCTATTCGGTTATGGGACGATCTTGAACAGCATTTTGCCGGTAAGCCCGTTATAAAACGAGGCGTGGGCGGCAGTGAACTATGGCAATTGGTTGATTACTATACACCTTATATTCTGTTTCCCTATCATCCCCGCAAAATTTTTATTTACGCCGGCGAAAATGACATCGCCGCAGGTAAAAGTGCCGAATTTGTTTTCGATGAGTTTAAAAAACTTTTTGAAATGATAAATAAGCAATTGCCCGATGCAAAGATTTATTTCCTATCGATAAAAATGAGCCCGAGCCGCGAAAAGCATTTTAAAGAAGTGGCAGTGGCCAACGAACTGATTAAAAATTATCTTGCCGGCGAATCTAATAGCACTTTTATTGATGTTAACGCCGTGATTTTAAGAACAAGCACCTCCATGCCCGATTCTGCCCTTTTCCGGGCCGACTACCTGCACCTCAACAGCAAGGGGTACGAAAAATGGGAAAGAGTTTTAGATTCCTACGTAAATTAGCTGAAAGCCAAAAGCAAAAAGCTTAAAGCCCAGCCGGTATTCCTGGCTTTTTGCTTTAAGCTTTCAGCTTTTGGCTCAATACTAAACAAACACACTGTAAACATTAGTTATTTTCCAGCCGCTGCCTGTGTTGGCTATGGTTACATAATTGCTGCGTACAAAGCCTTCGTATTTCATGTCGACTTTTACAACGGCAACATTTGCATCGCTTTCAATAATAGTGGTATTGGTAGTGCAGACTTGCTCGGTATTTTTGGTTGTTTGCAAATAATCAAGCATTTGTTTTTTGCTGAAGCTTAGCACTGTTTTTCCGCGCAGCATGTTGAATTCAACAGAGTTGTCTAAAACGTCGTTAAGTCCTTGTAATTTGCCGCGGGTCATGGCATCTACGTAAGTATTAATGGCATGATTTTTTGTTAGGTTGTCATCGTTGGTACTACCTGCCTTTACGGCGCTGCCAACTGCAAGAAGGGCCAGGCCCAGTACAATTGATTTCAAAGTTTTCATAATATTTAATTTTAAATTGTTGTGTTTAGTTTTATACCCATAAGACATAGGAGTAATTTGATTAGTTACAACCAAAAAGCCGTTTGGGCCCGTATTTAACAAACATTTAACAGTGTTAAATTCTGCATCGGCGTATTAAGGCGAAAGCCAGGGATTGCGAATTTACTTTTTTGTTTAAACTCAGCTTAAGACTTACGACTTTTGACCCGAGACTTTAATAAATACCATGATTGAGTTTACTACCATTATTTTACAATTTGCAGAGCAGGGCGAAAAGACGGGCTGGAGCTATATCGAAATCCCGGCGGACCTGGCGCAGCAGCTAAAGCCGGGCAATAAAAAATCATTCCGGGTGCGGGGAATGCTTGATGGCCTTGCCGTAAACGGTATGGCGCTGATGCCAATGGGAGAAGGTAATTTTATCATGGCGCTAAAGGCCGAAGTTAGAAAAGGGATACATAAAAATGCAGGCGCCACGCTGCAGGTGCGGATTGAAGAGGATACGGAGTATAAAGTCGAGGTTCCTGACGACCTGCAGGAATGTTTTGATTTTGAGCCCGATGCGCTCGATTTTTTCAACAGCCTGCCAAAATCGCACCGCGATTATTTTATAAAATGGATTGAAGGCGCCAAAACCAACGAAACGCGTGCTAAACGAATAGTAAATACGGTTAATGCTATGCTGCGCAAATGGAATTATGGACAAATGTTAAGGGCTATGAAAAATGAAGGGTGATGCAGATGTGCGGATGAAAAATCATAATTTCCGCTTTTTAGGATTTTGGCGGTTATCAAAGACTGAAATTATCACTATTTCAGTTCTGTAAACCTTAAAGAAGATAGATGTTTGAGGGGAAGCAACGGACCGACGCACATTTTTACGCTTTGAAAATAGGAGAAATTGTTCAGGTGTTTGCTGGATTCTTTGGGTTGTTTTTTCGATTTGTTCACTAACTCTTGAAGTGATTTCATCACCCCATTCGTTTAATAGATACTGGATTAACTTATTGTTTTCATTCCTTGCCCTGTCAGACCATCTTAGACTTTTATCTGCCATTTTTTTTACGGAATTCAGCTATTTTTTTATTCGTTTCAGCCATAACATATTCGTGGGAATGTGTCCGGCCAGCTTCCGCATCTGCAAGTCCCGCTTTTATCCCTTCAATTGCTTCTTCCGGAAGATCGCCCCAATCATCATCGTCATCTTCCTCTATTTCATACTTTAAACCCATCCGGTTTAGCACAGTCTCCAATTCCAGGAGATCGCTATCTTCAGCTATTTCTATTTTCAGTGTTGCCATGTATCAAATTTACTAACAAATTTGGGTATGTTTATAATTTCTGTTAACAGATCTTATGGTATCACTTATATTTATTAATTCATTATTTAACCACAGAGGCCGCTAAGAATCCGCAGAGAAACACAGAGAATGCAAATTGAAAACGAGTTAGCAACAGAAGTTATCGGATCGGCGATAATTGTACATCGGACACTCGGCCCTGGATTGTTGGAATCGGCATATAAGGAGTGCCTTTTTTATGAATTGGTAAAAAAGGGATTGTTTGTAGAAAAAGAAAAACCTTTGCCGCTTATTTATGGAGAAATTAGATTGGATTGTGGATATAGATTAGACTTGATGGTTGAGAATAAATTAATAGTAGAAATAAAAGCTGTCGAAGGCTTAAATGATATACATTTAGCTCAAGTTTTAACGTATTTAAAAGTTTCCGGCTGCAGGCTTGGCCTATTGATGAATTTCAATGTATTAAGGGTAAAAGATGGTATTCGCCGAATCATTAAAACTTAGCGTACTCTGTGCCTTCTTTGCTTCTCTGTGTTAAAATCGCAAATATCCAGTCGCATTACAAGAGCCTTTGCACATCAAAAAGATGTTGAAATGTCCCCCTGTGTTTAAAAATCCGCACATCCAAAATCAGCACATCTGCACATTAACACTTATCTTTACCAATCCATATTTTTTTGTGTAGAATGAGTGAAGATATCAGCAATAACAATACACCTGTAAACAACGAAGACGATAAACTACATAATATAACCTCCCTCGGCGGATTATACGAAAACTGGTTCCTTGACTATGCCTCGTATGTAATCCTCGACCGCGCCGTTCCGCATATAAATGATGGTTTAAAACCTGTACAGCGCCGCATACTGCATTCCCTTAAAGAAATGGACGACGGGCGTTTTAACAAAGCGGCTAACGTTATCGGCAACACTATGAAATACCACCCCCATGGTGATGCCTCCATCGGCGACGCCATGGTACAAATAGGTCAGAAAAACCTGCTGATTGATTGCCAGGGAAACTGGGGCGACCCTGTTACAGGCGATTCAGCGGCCGCTCCCCGTTACATAGAAGCCAGGTTATCAAAATTCGCACTCGAAGTTGTTTTTAACCCTGATACTACCGACTGGCAGGCCAGTTACGATGGCCGTAACCGCGAGCCGATCACCTTACCGGTTAAATTTCCATTATTGCTTGCCCAGGGTGCGGAAGGCATCGCGGTGGGACTGGCTACAAAAATATTACCGCACAATTTTATTGAACTGATAGACGCTTCTATCGAAGTGCTGAAAGGTAATCTGCCCAACCTGATGCCCGATTTCCCGACAGGGGGTATGGCAGATGCATCGGCGTACAATGATGGCCAGCGTGGAGGCCGGGTACGGGTACGTGCAAAAATTGAGGAACGCGATAAAAAAACGCTGGCCATTACCGAAATCCCATTCAGCACTACTACCGGCGGATTGATGGAAAGCATAGTAGCAGCCAATGAAAAGGGTAAGATCAAAATAAAAAAGATCGAGGATAATACGGCTAATAATGTTGAGATCGTAATACACCTGGCGCCCGGTATATCGCCCGATGTAACTATCGATGCCTTGTATGCCTTTACTGATTGTGAGGTTTCCATATCGCCCAATACCTGTGTGATACAGGATGATAAGCCGCGGTTTATGAGTGTGAATGATATGCTTACCGAAAGCACACATAACACCCGCAGGCTGCTTAAAATGGAGCTGGAGATCAGGCTGGAAGAGCTGACGGAAAAAATATTCTTCAGCTCGCTACTGAAAATATTTATCCGCGAGGGGATGTATAAGCATCCTGATTATGAAAGTTCCGGCAACTTTGAAACTGTTGTTGAGGTGTTAGACCGGTTATTTACGCCTTTCGTGGCTCAATTTACAAGGAAAATTGTACCCGAAGACTATAAAAAACTCATCGATAAACCGATGAGCAGCATCACCCGTTTCGATCTGAGAAAAACGGATGAACAGATAAAGGCCCTGGAAAATGAGATAAAAGAAGTAAAACATCACCTTAAACATTTAACCGATTATACCATCGCCTGGTTCCAGAAACTGAAGGACAAATATGGCAAAGGCCGCGAGCGTAAAACGGAACTGCGTACGTTCGACAGGGTTGAGGCCGCCCAGGTGGCCCTGGCTAATGTGAAATTGTATGTTAATAAGGCCGATGGCTTCATTGGAACCGGTTTAAAGAAAGATGACTTTGTTTGCGATTGCTCGGATATTGACGAGATCATTGTTTTCAGGGAGGATGGCCGTTTCAATGTTACCAAAGTGCAGGATAAAGTTTTTGTCGGGAAGGATATTATACATGTGGCTGTGTTTAAAAAGAATGACGAGCGTACGGTGTATAATATGGTTTATAAAGACGGGCAAAGCGGCGTAAGTTTCATCAAGCGTTTTTCGGTAGTCGGCGTTACGCGGGATAAGGAGTACGACCTTACTAAAGGTACAAAAGGCACCAGGGTGCTGTACTTTACGGCTAATCCAAACGGTGAAGCCGAAGTAATTAATATCCAGTTAAAACCGCAGAGCAGGCTTAAAAAACTGCAGTTCGACGAAGATTTTGCCGCCCTTGCCATTAAAGGGCGAAATTCCATTGGAAATGTGGTCACAAAATACCCTGTTAAAAAAATTGCGCTCAAAAGTAAAGGCATATCGACGCTTTCGGGAAGAAAGATATGGTATGATGATGTTTTAAAACGATTAAACGCCGATGGCCGCGGTAAATACCTGGGTGAATTTGACGGCGACGACAGGATATTAACGGTTTTAGCCAATGGTACTTATGAACTTACAAGCTTTGATCTGAATAATCATTTTGATGATAAAATGGTGGTGATTGAAAAGTACAACCCGTCAAAAGTTTACACGGTTGTTCATATCGACGGCAAATCTAAAAATCACCTGGTAAAAAGGTTTACTTTCGAAAACATTGCAATCGGTAAGCAAACCAGTATTATCAGCGATGAACCCGGGTCAAAGCTGGTGCTGATTACAGGGGCATCACAGCCCGCAGCAAAAGTTGAGCAACTGAAAGGCAAAGATCATACCCCCGAAATTGTCGAACTTGACCTTTCGGAACTGATAGATGTTAAGGGGATGAAAGCCATGGGGAACCGCCTTTCGCAACATCCTGTAAAAACAGTCGAACTATTAGCCGAAAACGAGGTTGAAGATGAAGATATTACGGAAGATGAACCTGAAATAAAAGAGTCAGCATTGGAATCCCCCATTACAGACGAACCAGCCGAAACGCCCGAAATAAAAGCTAAAGCAAAAGAAGACCCCCCGCAACAATCGGTGAAATCATCTTCAAAATCTGTGGAATCACAAGAAAGAAAATCGGTGAAATCGCCTTCAGAATCGGTGGAATCACAAGAAAAAAAACCGGTGGACCCCCCCCCAAAAAAAATAGACTTTGAAATTACCAACCCCGACGATATACAATTGGACGACAACAGTCAATTAGGTTTATTTGACGCATAAATTATGGGCCTCCGCATACTCGACATGCTGCTTGCGCTGTTTCATTTTGTTGTAATAGGTTTTAACCTGTTTGGCTGGATATGGAAACCCTGGCGCAGGGCACATTTAATTTGCGTTGCAGTTACTGCAGGCTGCTGGTTTATCCTGGGCATTTGGTTTGGCATCGGCTACTGCCCCATAACCGATTGGGAATGGCACATCAAAGAAAAACTGGGCGAAACTAACCTGCCCGGGTCTTTTATTAAATATTATGCCGATAAGATCAGCGGAACATCCGTTAGTGACTCCCTGATCGATACGGCGATAGCTATTTGTTTTAGTGCTGCCGCCTTGCTGTCTGTCTATTTTAATTTTTTCGCGAAGAGGCCCGATAAACCTATAAATCAATAATTCTTAGCATCTCCTAAAAACAATTCAGCATAATCAACATTGGCCAAAGTTTATTGCCTTTTACTTCGTCCAACAGAATATCAAGAGGAAAGAATGGAAATTTGTATGTAGCGCTACACGTGCTACACCCTGCTACAATACGCTACACCGCTGATTGTTAATAACTTAACTACTGACAAGATTTTGTCAGTGACAAAATCTTGTCACCACTTTTTCTGTTTCAGGACAAATTTTTTGTATATCTCCCATGTTTGTGTATTGGCTGAAGCCAATGGTAATGAACAATATTTGTGATTTTTAGACAGTTTTTTAGTTGAAAACCCATCGCTATGCTATGCCGGTATCTTTTCACCGCTGCACCGCGCACAAAGCGATCCGAAACCCCCGGTACGCACTGTCCTCATTCGGCGGGTTTTGGGCGCGGTTAGCCGAGCGCTCGTCATTTGCGCCGCTGCCGAAGCTTCCACCCCGGTTTACTTTGTATGTGCCGGTTGGCGGCCCCATTGGATCGGTAACATTACCGCCGGTATATGGCCCATACCAGTCGCGGCACCACTCCCATATATTGCCCGATATATCATGCATGCCCCATTTATTTGGCAGCTTCCCACCAACATCCCTTGGTCCGGCTGTGGGATTACCCAGGCCCTTGCCGGTATACCCTATAAAACTATTTTTAACATACCAGGCAATGTCATCTAAATTGCCGTAGGTAGGCCCTGTAGTGCCGGCGCGGCAGGCATATTCCCATTGCGCTTCCGTTGGCAGGGTATATTCGTAACCTGCTGGCAATCTCCCACCTGCATGTTCCAGTTCGGTCAGTTTTCGGCAAAAATCCATCGCCTCGTTCCAGCTTACAAAATACATTGGCAATCCATCGTCCTCGTTAGCTATTATTTTGTCGGGATTATTTTTATCAAAATGCATAAAATCCCGCTCTTTCATTTGCTTCCCCTCAAAATCATAAAGTGTTTCGTCGTTCAGCAATGTTATTACTTTTTCGCGCAGGCTTTGGCCGGTAACAGCTTTCCATTGGCCTATGGTTACTTCCGTATTTCCCAGCCAATAGCCTTTGGTCAAGGTCACTCTGGCTTGCGGGCTTTCGTCGGCTTTGCGCCCTTGCTCAGATTCCGGGCTGCCCATTACAAACATCCCCGACGGGATCCAGCTCATCGGCAGTTGGGTATTACCCGATAAAGGTAAATTCCACAATTTTCCGGCAACCGGGCCATTTGCAGCGTTTTTATTGCGGAGTGAAGAGCAGCCAAAGGCAAAAATCATGGCAATAAGTAAAAATGTCATTAATACATTTTTTCGATGGCTGCTGGCGATAGTAATTATTTTCATAAATATGATAGAAAAGGGGTTTTTATTTAATCGGGAATAATTTGGTTTAGTAAAAGTAAGAAAAGGAATCAATTTAGCGGAAACCGGAGGGATAGACGAAGGATTTTATTGCAATTAAAAAAATAATAATGATAACGTGATTTTTAGGCACGTTCTCATAGTTGCCGAATTTAAAAATCATTAATTTGCCGGCATTTTCACAAATAATTACCCCAATGAAAAAGCTGGCCACAATTCTTTTCTCACTACTGCTTTTGGTAAACTTTTGCCCCGCCCAAAAAGCCAGTCATGCTTTTACTTTAGCCGATTCGACGTTTTTGCTGGACGGCAAACCTTTTCAAATTATCTCCGGCGAAATGCATTGCACCCGGGTTCCCCGCGCTTACTGGCGCGACAGGATGAAGATCGCGAAAGCGATGGGTTTAAACACCATTGCTACTTACATTTTTTGGAACGCAGAAGAACCCGAAGAAGGCAAATATGATTTCAGCGGCAATAATGACGTGGCCGAATTTGTACGTATAGCAAAAGAAGAAGGCTTATGGGTTATTATGCGCCCAAGCCCTTATGCCTGCGCCGAATGGGAGTTTGGCGGCTATCCGTGGTGGCTGCTAAAGGACAAAACACTAAAAGTACGGAGCAAGGACCCTAAGTTTTTAAAATATTACCGTGATTATATGATGCAATTGGGCAAACAGCTTTCGCCGCAGTTGGTAACAAATGGCGGCAATATTTTAATGGTGCAGATTGAAAATGAATACGGTTCGTACGGCGATGATAAAGAATACCTGGATATTAACCGGAAAATATTCAATGAGGCAGGGTTTAACGGCTTACTGTTTACCTGCGATGGCCCTTCGCAAATGCCGCGCGGCTATCTGCCGGGTTACCTGCCGGCAGTTAATGGCCTCGACAATCCCAAAGAAGTAAAAACGCTTATCAATAAATACCATGATGGCAAAGGGCCATATTATATTGCCGAATGGTATCCCGGCTGGTTTGATAGCTGGGGAAGCCCCCACCAGGGCAGCAATGCCGATGAGGATGCAAAAAAGCTGGATGAAGTTTTATCGGCAGGCATATCCATTAACCTGTACATGTTTCATGGCGGTACGACGCGCGGATTTATGAATGGGGCGAATATGAGTAAGCGGGAACCCTACGCGCCGCAAACATCCAGCTATGATTATGATGCCCCGCTGGATGAAGCAGGCAATCCCACGCCTAAGTTTTATAAATTCCGGGCTGTGATTGAAAAGCATTTACCGGCCGGTGAAAAGCTGCCGCCTGTGCCCGAAAAACACCGGACGATAGCCGTCCCTGAAATTGACCTCACCGATCACGCCACCCTGTTTTGGAACCTCGGTAAACCGGTAATGGCCGAACATCCGCTTTGCTTTGAAGACCTTAACCAGGGATATGGCTTTGTGCTGTACCGCACAACCTTAAAAAATGCAGTAAGCGGTTTATTAAAAATTAAGGAAATGCGCGATTATGCCGTTGTTTTCCTGGATGGAAAGAGAATAAGTATATTAGACAGAAGGCTGCGGCAGGACTCGGTGCAGATCAGCAGTGCATCGCCAAATGCTGTTTTAGATATTTTAGTTGAAAATAACGGCCGCATTAATTATGGCCCCTATTTAACCGACAACCGCCAGGGAATTACTGAAAGCGTTACCATAAATAACGTGGAATTAACCGGCTGGAAAATGTATAAGTTCCCCTTCACTAATTTAGATGCGATAACCAAATACGTTACCTCAAATAAAAAAATCGCTGCCCGGCTTATGAGCCAACCTGGTTTTAATTCGATGGTTTATCCGGCAAATATTCCCGCATTTTACCACGGCAGCTTTTTCTTAAACATAACCGGCGATACCTATTTGGATATGCGCGGTTTTGGTAAGGGATTTGTTTTTTTGAACGGCCATAATCTCGGGAAATACTGGGAGATAGGCCCGCAGCAAACTTTGTACATCCCGTCATCGTGGCTTGTCAATGGCTTTAACGAAATTGTTGTTTTTGATGAATTACGGACAGAGCACATAACTATCAGTACTTTGGACCACCCTATTTTAAATGATGTGGTAAAGGATTAGAAAAGCATATAACCGATCTTCTTCTTTATTGTATCGCTGGTCTTACTATTATGTCACCTTTTTTACAAAGCATTCCACAGCAATCCACGCTTCTAAAAGTCCGCTTAACGTAAGCAAAGCCACCCGAATCCAATTGCTTGCCGCAAGTTGGATATACAAGGGATTGAGGCCACCACCAGGCGAGTGGATTGCTTCGAGCATGCCATTTTGCGGCCCCCAGTACAAGGCTGTACCGGCGTATACAATTACCTGCAATATAAGGGCAAACCAAAGTACCCCAATCCTGACATAAGGCGGGCGCCATTTAAGCTGAAAACAAATGCCCAGCAGTGAAAGCCCTGCAACAGGGAAAATTGCCCACCATATACCGTGCCACCAGGCGACATGGTAAGCTGTAAAATCAGCCTGCCCCACATACTGCCAAAGGTTCCAGTTAAGCTGTGCCAACCATGCCGCGCCAACACTATAAAAAGAAGCTGCGAGGTTGATAAGCAACAGCCACTTCCAAAAATTTTGCTTGTTCATATTTTATTTTTTAAAATACCCGGGTATTAGTAGTTCATTTTTATATTGATTGTTATCGACACAGCATTCAGCAGGAATTTTGCATCATCAAAAGAAGGCGGCCCAAAGTGGCCTTTTGCATTATTTGAAGCACAAGTACCTTCTTTGGGAATACCGAGAAAATTGAAATTTAATTTGCCGTCATTGTTTTCATCGTGGAAGGCGCATACCGCATAATTTCCGTAAGGCATGCCTGCAAAGCTGGCAGTACAGGTATTATTTGTTATTTTAACCCGTAAACGACTAACTGATTTTGAGATATCCTTAGGGAAACCTGCTTCATTACTATACAATGCGATGGCGACCTCTCCCTTATTTGACCGAAGCCCCGTTATTTTTACTTTTATCGTTCCCGTTTCGTGCGGGTACAAAAAAGAATTTGTAAAAAACATTACGATTGCCAGTGAAATATATAAGCCGCCAACCCTTTTCATTTTTTTAGTTTTTTAAATGATCAGATGTATAATATTTTTTTTATCGCCTTTACATATTCTTCAAATGCTTTTAACCCTTTAGGCGTAAGCTCGCAAATGGTATGCGGGTAATTGCCTTTGTAAGTTTTAATAATACCGATGTACCCGGCCTGGTTCAGTTTTTTTAGCTGGTGGCTCAAATTACCCTGTGTTGTTTGCGTTACCTTTAAAAAATAGGCAAAATCGGCCTGCTTTAATTTTATTAAACTTGAAACGACGGCCAGTCTGACCGGCATGTTTAACAGGGGGTCAATTTCAACATATTCCGTAGTTTCTTCCTTATTCATTCAGGTTCTTCAATAAGTAACCGGGTATTATAAAGCCGGCAATAATGGCTGCTCCGTGCACCAGGGTTTTATATTCACCTGGCACAAATAAAGCCAGTACCGCGGCAGTGAAAAAAATACAGCCTCCAAGTTTAAGGGGAGTAAACTTAGTCACCATTCCCGATACGGCTGTGCCTATACCTTCAATAATTAAAATGTAAACGGTGGGATCTGTGTTCTGGTGGACAGATATAAACACTGTCAGCACAAAGCCGATGATTAAAATAGTCCATAATTTCCTGAGAAAGTAATTCAGGTGTGTTTCGGCGCCTTGTGATTTTTTGCTATAGTACATCAGTGTAATCACTATCCCAACAGCGGCCATTATGGGAAACGGAGCATAGGAATATTCGGCCTCTGCGGTTATATCAAGTAAAAACCGGGTCAGCGATGCTGCCGAAAGCAGCCAGCCCCAAAGCAAAAACAGGAAACTATTTTCGCGAAAATTATCTTTAGCCTTCGAAATCATGTTCGATATCAGCTCCAGGCTTTGTTCGGTTGTAAACGATTGCTCTTCTCCCATCTTTAACTTCACTATTTAATTTGTAAAATTAATATAGTTTATTTTATAAACCAAATGAAAATTTTACTTTTTAGCTCGATAATTATAAAGGAAAGTCGTTATTAAAGGCTTATAATAAGGTGGTACTGATGATAAAAGCATTAAGTAAGACCAAAAAATTAATTTATATTTAAAAACAAAATGCAGCACGCATTATTTTTCTATTTTTGAATATATGATAACAAAACCTGTACAGTAAATATCCAGATGCACTTTTATTTCGGTTCCTACTACTATATTATAATTGGCCTGCAAATATTTTGCGGGATACATAGTTACCGCAGGGGAACGCTGAACCGCTGGATATTCCTGATCATATTTTTACCGGTGATCGGCAGCGCGATCTATTTATACAGCGAAGTACTTTCAAACAAGAGGAGTTTTATAAAACCGATCAATAACGGGCCCGGGAAAATAGTCAGTTCGGCAGGGGCGATAAAAAAGCTGGAAGAGGAGCTGCGTTTTACTGATACATTTGCCAACAAGGTGAAGCTGGCCGATGCTTACCTGGCAGCCGGCTTTACCGATAAAGCTATCGATCTTTACAAGGCCAGTCTTACAGGGGCATTTTCTGAAAATGAGCACGTAATGGCCCAGCTTATTGTTGCCTATTTTGAGCAGCAGCGCTACGAAGAAGTTATTCCGCTGGCAAAAAAACTTTACCGCCTGCCGCAGTTCGCCCGTTCAAAGGCGCACGTATTATACGCTCTCTCGCTTGAAAATACCGGGCAGGAAGAATTAGCGGAAAATGAATTTAAGGCGATGAAAGGGCGTTTCTCCTATTTTGAGCAGCGCTACCAATATGGCCTTTTTTTAATGCGGGCCGGCAAGGATAGAGAGGCCTGGCAAATTTTCACCGATATGCTTGATGAAGAGCCTCACCTGGGCCAGCTTGAGAAAAAGAGTAACCGTATTTGGTTTTCGAAGGCTAAGGATGAGTTGAGGAAAATTGGAGTGCCCGAAGATTCAGTTTAATTTCACTTTTTTTATTCAGTCGCCAAACAAACAAGCGCTTTTTAACTTTTACAATTGTGTCCGCCTTATTCAAAAAATCAACCGCGAGGAAAAAACCGGCGCCCAAAACCAAAAAAGGTTTACCGGGGCGGTTGAAAGCTGCGATAGCTTTTGTACTCCTGGTGCTGCTTGTGGTTTTTCACGATGATCTTTCAAAAATTGTTGCACCGGCGTGGAATTGGATCAACAATATCGGCCGCAACCCCAATTACCGCACCTACAAAACCTTTAATATCCGCATCCCGGTAAATTATAAAATACATGGTATTGATGTTTCATCCTACCAGGGCAGGATCGACTGGCAAAAGGTAAAAAACATGAAAGAGGATAGTGTGCACATCAGCTTTGCTTTTATAAAAGCTACAGAAGGCACGGAACGCGTAGACCCTTATTTTGAGCGTAATTGGCGCGACGGGCAAAATGCGGGTATTACCTGCGGCGCATATCATTTTTTCTGGCCCGAAAAGAGCGGCAAATTGCAGGCCGCGTTCTTCCTCGAAAACGTGAAACTCCAGAAAGGAAACCTGCCTGTGACTGTGGATGTTGAACAATTGAATGGTGTTCCGCCTGCTAAAATGCGTGAAGAATTAAAAGCCTTTTTAAAAGAAATAGAAATCAAAACCAAAACCAAACCCATCATTTATACCGTGCTGAAATTTTACCAGGATAACTTGCTGGGTCATTTTGATAACTATACACTATGGATAGCACATTATTATGAACCCACATTAAAAGAGGGAAAAACCACCAGCTGGAAATTCTGGCAGCACTCCGATGCAGCGAAGATAAACGGCATCAGCTCGCGGGTTGATTTTGATGTTTTCAGCGGCGATAGCCTGGCTTTTAAAAAACTACTGGTTCGTTAGGCTTCTGCAAAGCTCGCGCACTTTACCTTTTACCATTCACCATTCACCTTTCGCCTTTCGCCTTTCGCCTTTCGCCTTTCGCCTCCCCCGCGCAACTGTTAATAAATGTTAATGTTTGTTAAGGCCGTTTGATTACTAAGAATTTAGTTATACTTTGGGTCCATAAACCTGAAGTATGAAATTCACAATTCTGCTATTTATTTTCTGCTCCTTCTTTTCCTTCACACTGTCGGCGCAAAATTCTTATTCGGTAAAAGGCGAAATAGTTGATACTGCATCAAAAGCCAAATTGCCAAACACCACAATAAGCATACTAAATGCCAAAGATTCTATCCTGCGTACATTTACACGTGCAGGAGCCAACGGCTTGTTTGCTATAAATAACCTGGGTAAAGGAAAATTCATATTACTGGTTACCTATCCGGGGTATGCCGATTATGTGGAACCATTCGTATTAGATTCTGCTCACACCGGCCATGATTTCGGTACATTAAATATGCTGCTAAAAGCAAAACTCCTTGCCGATGTTATAATCAAAGGCACAAGGGCCGCCATAAAAATAAAAGGCGACACCACTGAATTTGATGCCAAGGCTTTTAAAATACAGCCAAATGCAAAAGTGGAAGATTTGCTAAAACAATTACCGGGAATACAGGTGGATAAAGACGGTAAAATAACCGCACAGGGCCAAACGGTAAGCAAAGTTTTGGTTGACGGCGAAGAGTTTTTTGGCGACGACCCTACCCTCGTCACCAAAAATATAAGGGCCGATATGGTGGATAAAGTACAGTTGTACGATAAAAAAAGCGATCAGGCCACCTTTACAGGAATCGATGACGGTCAAAAAACCAAAACGCTCAACATCAAATTAAAAGAAGATAAAAAGAACGGCTATTTCGGCAAGGTGGACGTTGGCGACGGTACCGACGGCTATTACGAAGGACAACTGCTGTTTAATATGTTTAAAGCGAAGCAGAAATTTTCGGCCTATGCCACTGTAGGCGATAATGGCAAAACAGGATTGGGCTGGCAGGATAATCAAAAATATGGCTCATCGGATAATATAACATTTGGGGACGATGGTGGAATATACATTACCGGCAGCAATGGCGATGGTCTCGATTCATTCAACGGCCAGTACAATGGGCAGGGTACGCCGCTTACCCGCAACGGCGGGTTGCACTACGATAGCAAGTGGAACAGTGACAAAGAATCTATCAACGCCAATTACAAGGTTGGCTCGTTAGAGGTTGATGGCACCAGCAATACGCTTACACAAAACCCTGTTGCGCCGTTGGACAGGGTTGGGCCAATAAACACTGTTTCCAATCAAACCTTTGATAACTTTATGTTTCGCCAAAAATTGGATCTGACCTACCAGGTAAAGCTTGATACAACATCAAACCTAAAACTAATGGTTGACGGAACATTGAAAAACACCCATACCAAAAGTGAATACACGTCTACCAGCACCAACGGCAACGGCATTTTATTAAACGATAATCCGCGCAATATCGATAATAAGGATAATACGCAATTATTTGACGCAAGTGCTTTTTATACCAAAAAGTTTAAGAAAAAAGGCCGTACGCTTTCATTTTTGGCGAGTGTTACGGAAAGTGAAACCAACTCAAACGGTTATTTAAAGTCAACAGCAAATTTTTACGATGCAACCGGAAAAATTGACAGCACGCAATTGATTGATCAATTTAAAACAGCTGATGTAAAAAGCTCGATATTAAAAACGAACCTCGCCTATACCGAGCCGCTTTCGAAAGACTTTTCCGTTATATTTAATTATGCTTTTGGCGTTAACAACGGCACATCAAACCTGGCGTCATTTAACCTCTCGGCGCCCGGCATTTACAATGAAAAAGTCGACTCTTTAAGCGATAATTATAAACTGAACGAGCTATCAAACCAGGTGGGGGGCATATTTAACTATAAAAAGAATAAACTCACCTTTAATTTCGGCACCAAAGTATCCAATGTAAATTTTAACCAAACTGATGAGGTGACGGGCAATATGCTAAAAAGGAATTTTATTAACTGGGCCCCCGAGGCTAATTTTCAATACCGTTTTTCGCAGCAGCAGGGTTTATATCTCAATTACCAGGGAAGTACCGTGCAGCCAAATATCAACCAGATACAACCCATTGCCGTAAACACCGACCCTTTGAACGTTACAGTAGGTAACCCAAACCTCACACCTTCATTTACCAACCGGTTCTACTTTAACTACAATTCCTATAAGGTTTTAACCGGCCAATCCATTTTTATGTATGGTAATTATTCTTTTACCACAAATCCTATCGTAAACAACCTGGTTACCGATTCAACCGGCAAAAGCACCAATCAATATATTAACCTGAGTAATAAACGGCAGTCAAACTATAATTTGGGGGCTTATTTCGATCGTAAGCTTGCTAAAATCGATATCAACGTAGGATTGAACGTAAGCATAAACGGCAGCAATTCCTACAATCTTTCAAACAACGAACTAAATCTCACCAATTCAAATACCTATTCAACACAACTAAGGATATCGAAGTACGTGGAAAAGAAATATGATTTCAATATCAATTTCGGGCCTAATTATACCGTAAGCGGTTCGTCGCTGCTGCCCGACATTAATAACAATGGTAACGGTTTTAGTGCCGATGGCGGCTTTGATTTTTACCTCCCGGGAAAGTTCCAGATCAGCTCGGATGGCAGCTATGAGTTCAAGGGAAAAACGCAAACATTTAATACGGATTTTAACCGTACGCTAATAAACGCATCGGTAAGCCGTACTTTTTTCAAAGCCGATAATTTAAAGCTATCGCTGTCAGGTAATGACCTGCTGAACCAAAATGTGGGTTTTAACAGGACCGCAAGCGGTAATTTTATCACCCAAAATAGTTATACAACTATAAAAAGATATTTTATGATCTCGCTTGTTTGGGATTTTAACAAAATGGGCGGCGTCACCGCAAAAAAATAAACCTATGAAAAACGTTATAATTTGCCTCACAGCCATATTTTTATCAACTGCCAGCCTTTCATTTGGGCAAAATGCACATTTCGTAAAATCGGGGGTTATTGAGTTTGAAAAAACAGTAAATATGTACGCCCTGTTCAGGAAGGATATTAATAAAGACAATGAAAGCTATATGCAGCCGGCCTTTGAGTCTTATAAAAAAAATCAGCCTCAATTTAAGAAGCTAAAAAGCACTTTAAGCTTTTCGGACAACAAAACATTGTTTACCCCGATTGAGGACGAAGCCGGAAACGGCGCCTTTTGGGGCGATGACGCTATGGTGAAACAAAACAACACCACGTTTACCGACCTGCAAACCGGCACTTTTATCAGCCACAAAACGGTTTTCGAAGAGACCTTCCTGGTAAAGGACAGCACCCGGCAAATTCATTGGAAAATTACCGACGAAACCCGCGAGATAGCCGGTTATGTTTGCCGCCGGGCAAATGCCATTATATTGGATTCGGTTTACGTGGTAGCTTTTTATACCGAAGAGATCCCTGTTTCGGGCGGGCC
>Ga0206849_1064_pt1 | contig 17228 bp, 15 predicted proteins | sample Alteio_BWOrgCont_15_FD_152892 | JGI IMG/M metagenome (GOLD analysis project Ga0206849, IMG submission 152892) | Enriched cells from forest soil in Barre Woods Harvard Forest LTER site, Petersham, Massachusetts, United States -... | ecosystem: Environmental > Terrestrial > Soil > Temperate forest >...
CGTCGCCGTACCAGTGATCGTCACCGAGTCGCCGGCATTGATCGTGCCGTTCGGAACCGTCACAGAGCACGCATACGCGATTGGAGGAGGAGGCAGGATGTGGCCAAAGTGCAGCAGGATGCCCGAGCTCAGCTCAGCTGCTCCCAAGTTCGCACGGCCACCCAGAATTGCAGGTGGCGACAACGGTAGCGTGTTCGGAGGACCGTAGTCCTCATGAATATAGCGGTAGTCGGCCTCAAACAGCCGAATGCCAAACATGTGGTGGTGCCAGGGCAGATCGTAGTCCATGCCGCCACCGACCATCACGCTCGCACCCCAGGTCCATGGCTCATACTCCTGAGCGGGGCCACCAAGGTCGTTGTTCGGGCCGTTGGCGCGAACTCCGCCTGCCAGTGCGTGCGCATATAGTGTGAAGTTCTGCATCGGCGCACGGAAGATCGGACCGGCATAGCCAGCATAAAATCCGTCTCCGCCCGCGCAACCGCCGTTCGGGCATCCATCCACATTCCCGATAAATACGGCCTCGGCACCGACATACTTGTTGAAGTAGTAGGCGACGCTACCCTCCGTACCCAGATTCACTGAATCAAACTTGAGGCCGGCGGGCTGCACCTGACCATGCGCGCCCATGTAGGAAAACCCCATGAACACGTCTACGCGCGAAGGATTGCTTCCAGAGGCGGTTGTGCTCTGCGCATTGGCGCATAAGCAAGCTGTTACAACGCTGACCGCACATGCAGCCAGCAAAGACCGGCCGATATTGCGAAACGGGCTATAAGACATTCGACAATCCTCCACGAAAAACTTGTCTTGCTAATTGAACTTCTGCGAGTTCCGGCTAAACCCGGCCCCGCTATCCCTTGTGAATTCAACAAAAGTGTACCGCAGATGAAGCTTGTGTCCAGAACAAAAATCACTGTAGCACATACTATTTTCGGAATTTACCAGCACATGTACCTCCGGAAACACTCAAAATCATCTTCTTGCATCCTTCCCTGCCGTCTTTCCTGCTCCTTTTCTGGCCCGGTACTGCTAAAAACCGCTCCCTAGGCCTGATTCAGCGTCTGGCGAAGGCTCCCACGGCTGCCCTGGATCTTCTCTTGCAGCAGCGTAATCGCATACAAAAGCTGTTCTGGCCGGGGTGGGCAGCCCGGCACATATACATCCACGGGAATCACCTGGTTCACCCCCTGCAGCAGGGCATAGTTGTTGAAAACTCCACCGGAAGTCGCGCACGCACCCATCGAAATCACCCATTTCGGCTCCGGCATCTGCTCATACAGCCTGCGGATAACCGGCGCCATCTTCTGCGAAACCCGCCCTGCCACGATCATCAGGTCGCTCTGTCGCGGGCTCGGCCGGAAAACCTCGGCTCCGAAACGCGCAATGTCATACCTTGACCCACCCATCGACATCATCTCGATCGCGCAGCATGCCAGCCCAAAAGTCATTGGCCAAACCGAGTTCTTCCGCACCCAGTTGATCGCCGCATCCATGCTCGCCAGCACAACGCCCTCCGTCTGCGCATCACCCCAGTTGACCTCGTCTACCTTCTCGCGATTCTTGCCGAAGCTGTCCAGTGTGCCGAAAATATAACGGTCTTTGCTCGCAGGAACCCCATCCGGTCTGCCGTTGGTCGAAGTCTGGTTGGAATAATTACTCATACTTGCCCAGTATACGGTTCAATCCCTTCAACTCGTTAGAAGCCGCCAAAATCTTCAGCACTACCCTCTTGCGCCTGGTCCTCGATAGAGAAACTGCTGGAGCAAGAGCTCTGCATCCACGTATAAGCCCTGTGATGCAGCGAAACTTAAAGTGGTTGGTTCAAGGTAACCGGGGCCGACTCACACGCGGATTTTTTCCCTCCCCACTCCCTTCGCCACCCGCAGCCCCGACGCAAATTCCCGATCGAACCCTGCTTGCCTTCACATCTACTTCTACTTCGACCAACGCTTGCAGATAAGAGATTTATTTTGAATGGCTTATAGCCAAAGCAGGAGCCTTCACCCCACCCGGAAAGCACCCCGGCCCCACTGCCAACCCGATTGCCAGCCTATGCCGCATTTGCTTCAATTGCTTCTGCCAGCGCCTGGCACAGCTCTTTCTTCTGCGTCTCTTCCAACAGCCGCCCATCGCTGGTCAGGTAGAACACATCGATCGCCGTCTCGCCTTCGGTATCGATCAGTGCCACCTCCACGTTATAACCCAACTCGCTCAGCGTCGCGGAGATGGCCTGCAGCAAACCTGACACGTCCTGCGCCACCACCTGCAGCAGCGTGCTGTTGGACGAAGCCTCGTCATCGAAATCGATTTTCGTCTCCACCACCAGCCGCGGCTCTGCTCGTTTCGCGCGCCTTCTTCCACTCAGCATCTTTTCTACCGATGCCCGGCCCGCTATCAAATCCCGCACACTCGCCACAAACCGCTCTCGCTCGCTCGCATTCAGCTCCAGCGTGCGGAACGTGTCCGTAAACCGGAAGCTGTCCACCACCACACCAGCGGCATTCGCAAAGGCGTCCGCCGTCAACACGTTCATCCCCCACGCTGCCAGCGCTCCCGCAACGCCGGCAAACAGCCGCGGCCTGTCGCGCGTCACCAACGTGATTTCACTCACTGCCTCGCTGTGCTGGAAAACAATCTGGAACGGCTCTTCCGCGAACTTCCGCGTCATCTCCAAATGGTCGCGCATCGTCTCCGGAGTTCTTGTCTGCACATACCTCTCTGGAAATCCCTCCAGGAATTCCTCCACCTCCACCTGCCGTCCGGGAATCAGCGCCATCACGCGCGTGATCTTGTCTTCCGTCCCACGCGACCCTCCCCGCGCCTGCGCAATCCTCTTGCGCGTATGCACGCGTTCTTCATCCACATGGCGGTCGAGCTGGTTCGCTGTCGCCATCGACAGCCGCCACAAATTCTCCGCCTTCCAGGGAGTCATCGCATCCGGATGCACCGCTGCAATGTCCGCATATGTAAACAACGTCAACATCCGCAGCGACTCGTGCGTCTGCACCTTTGCCGCAAATCCTCGCACCGTCTCGGCATCGAAAATATCCCTGCGCAGCGCCGCGGACATCTCGAGGTGCATCTCGATCAGCCGCAACACCAGCCCCGCATCATAGGCGTCCATCTCTAGCCGCTCGATCACACCACGCGCCATCTGCGCGCTCGCCGCCGCGTGGTGGTCGCTCGCACGCCCCTTGCCCACATCGTGCAGCAGCGCCGCCAGAAACAGCAGCTCCGGGCTGAGCAACTCCCGCATCATCGCTCCCAGGCGCACCCTCCACTCTGGAGCGTTCTTTCCCGGCACATCCGCCAGCCCATGCAGCGTCTCAATCAGCACAAATGTGTGCTCATCCACCGTGTAGCGGTGATACGCGTCGCGGATCACCAGCGCATCGATCCCATGGAACTCCGGCAGGATTAGCTCCAGCACTCCCAGCGCATGCATGGTGCGCAGCGCTCCCGCCGCCCTCGGACCGGTCAGTACCGCCGCCAGCTTTCGCCACAGCCGTGGCCCCTCCTCCAAATTTGCAGACAGCAGCGGGATTGCCTCCGCAACCCGCTCTTCGCTCTCCGCCGCCAGCCGCACGCCGCTCTCCGCCATCACCGCGAACGCCCGTAGCACTGCATCCGGCTCCTGCGCAGCATCGGTGCCATCACTTAACAGCCCCAGCTCCAGCCGGCCGTTCTTCCACACCAGGCCCGATTTCGCCGGCAGCTGCACTCGCTTCACAAGCGGCCCGTCTTCCATCCGTAGCCCCGCCGCATCCATCTCGCGTAACAGGCACCGCTCCACCATTCGCGCATGGCGGAAATACACCCGCATCCAGTACGCCGCGTCCACCTTCGCGCCCACTCGCGGCTCCAGCCCCATGCGCTCGATCGCCGCTGCATCCTGCGCTGCCCAGTCCAGAGTATTGTCATCACGCTCCCACCGGTAGTGGAGAAAGCAGCGTGCCGACGCCAGGAAGTTCATCGCCTCTTCCAACTCTGCGCCTGTGTCTGCCGCCCTTCCGCCGCGCAATATCGCCAGCCACTGGCACACATTCGCATCGCGCAACCCACCCGGACAATCCTTGATATTGGGCTCCAGATGAAAAAGCGTGTTGCCGTACTTCGCGTGGCGCTCCCTTGTCAGCGAGGCCAGCTCCTGTCCCAGTGCCTTTGCATCTTTGGCAAGTAACTTCGCCACGCACTTCTCTTCCAGCTTCGCCAGCACCTTCGTATCGCCACCAATCCCGCGCGCGTCAATAAGCGAGAGCCCGAACTCCGGATTCGTCACCTCGAATCGTTCGCACTCTTCCGGTGCCCGCGTCATTATGGAGGCCTGCATCCCGCAGTCCCATAGCGCCTGCGAAACTTTTCTCACCGCATCCTTTGCCTTCGTCCGCGCGCTTTTTTCAACGCAGAAGAGCAGGTCAATGTCTGAATAAGGAAACAATCGCTCGCGTCCATAGCCGCCCACAGCGGCAATCCCAACGCCTTTGGCCAGCTCCGGCGCGCGCTCCACCTCGCCCGCCCACAACCGCAGCACCAGCTCATCCACCAGCTCTGACCGCGACAGCGCTGCCTTTACACCATCGCCATCTTCCTGGAACTCACGGCGAATCTCCCCCATCCTCCGCCCATACTCTGCGCGGACCGTCTCTTCGCTGTGCCTTGCTCCGTCCGTCGCAGCCACCCCCTCGAATTCGTCTGTGTGTCCGCCTTTACTGTCTACTCACTACTGTCTACAGTCTGCTCTATAGCGCAATCTCCCCGCGCTCATCATTGCGTATCCGAATCGCCTCATCGATTTTCGAGACAAATATCTTGCCGTCGCCGATGCGTCCCGTGCGAGCTGCCGTAATGATCGCCTGGATGGCCTTCTCCACCATCTCGTCCGGCACCACCAGCTCCAGCTTCACCTTGGGCAGCAGATCCACGGCATACTCACGTCCGCGGTAGAACTCCGTGTGGCCCTTCTGCCTTCCATGTCCGCGCGCCTCAAAGATCGTAATGCCCAGGATGCCCACTTCTACCAGCGCATCCTTCACAGCATCCAGCTTCGACGGTTGAATCACTGCTTCAATCTTCTGCATATGTTCTTCTCGCTTTTCCTAATCCCTGTTCCCTAATCCCTGTCGTTAAGCATTCTCAAAGTCATAGCCTTCTTCGCCATGTTGAGAGATGTCCAGACCTTCGCGTTCCTCGTCCTCGCTCACGCGCAGACCAATCAGCTTATCAACTACGAACAGAATTATCAGCGTACCTACGATGGAAATCGTCCACGCAATGGCCACGCCTACAAGTTGGTTCACAACCTGCCCATGATTGCCTTCAAAAAAACCCGTGGCCTTGCCCGCTCCAAAAATCGCGTTAATCCCGGAATTCGCAAACAACCCGGTCAGGATCGCGCCCAGTGTCCCGCCCGCGCCGTGTACGCCAAAGGCGTCCAGCGAATCGTCATACCCGAAGATGTTCTTCACCTTCACCACCATCAGGTAGCAACCCACTCCGGCAATGAGCCCGATCCACAGCGCGCCCATCGGAGTCACAAAGCCTGATGCCGGCGTAATCGCCACCAGCCCGGCCACTGCGCCTGAGATCGCTCCAAGCGCGCTCGGCTTGCCGTTGCGAATCCACTCCGCCGCCGCCCATCCAATCGCCGCCGCTGCCGCTCCAAAGTGCGTGTTCACAAATGCGCTCGTCGCCAGGCTTCCCGCGCTCAGCGCCGAACCCGCGTTGAAACCGAACCAGCCCACCCATAGCAAACATGCACCCACAAAACTCAGCACCACCGAGTGCGGCGGCATCGGCTTTTGCGGATACCCCAGCCGCTTGCCCAGGTACAACGCCACTACCAGTGCGCTCACGCCGCTCGTCACATGCACTACAGTTCCGCCCGCAAAATCCAGGGTCGGAAACTTCCCGCCCAGGCTTGCATTAAGCAGCCCACCAATACCCCAAACCATGTGCGCCATCGGCGAATACACCACGATCGCCCACAGCACCATGAACACCAGCATCGCGGAAAACTTCATCCGCTCAGCAAACGCGCCACAGATCAGGGCTGGCGTAATGATGGCAAACATCAGCTGGTAGACCATGAAGGTCTGTCCAGGAATCGTCGGCGCATATTCCATGATCGGCGTCAGCGGCACGCCCTTCAAAAACATATTGTGGAACCCGCCGATAAACGCGGCAAAATGTCCGCTGCCTACGCCGAACGCCAGCGAGTATGTCACCACCGCCCACAGCACCGTAACGACTGCCATCATGGCGAAGGTCTGCATCATCGTGCCCAGGATGTTTTTCTTGCGCACCAAGCCGCCATAGAAAAGCGCCAGCCCCGGCCCGCTCATCATTAGCACCAGCGCCGCGCTCACCAGCATCCACGCGTTATCGCCGTTCGAGATTGCGCTCGCCGGTCCCGTAGTCTGCGCTCGTGCATGCCCCGCCGCCAATGCCAGCAACCCCAGGCCCAGCGCCCACTGCGCTACCTTCGATCCACTTAGATACTTCTTCGCCATACAGCGCATGTGTCGATACCCTTTCGCGAGTCAATACAGAACCGGTGAGAGAGATACTTCGGCATCTGCGCCTCATCGGCACAGCGTCTATATTTCGCGTCCGCCTCCCAGCTTTGAGAGGCCTCCGCACCTGCTTGTGAATCTGTTCCACTTACTTTACATCAACCCCGTGTGAATCAAACCCATGGCACCTACGGATTCTATAATTGCCTCCATGTCATCCCAACCTCTCCACACCCGCTGGTCAGACATTCCCCCCGAGCCCATGAATCCCCTGCTCACCCGCCAGCTCGTCTGGGGCGATCAGGCCATGATCTCCCGCATCGAGCTTAAGAAGGGCTGCATCGTTCCGCTCCATTCCCACCCCAACGAACAGATCGCCTATATTACCGAAGGCCTCATGCGCTTCACCCTCGGCGAACCCGGCACCACCACCGAATACATGCTCTCCGCAGGCGACCTCCTCGTCATTCCTGGCAACGTTCCCCACATGGCCGAAGCCATCGAGTTCTCAGTTAACTTCGACATCTTCGCGCCACCACGCCAGGACTGGATTAATAAGGACGATAGCTACCTTCGCGGCTAAAGTAGCAGCAACATCAGGAACGCGTAGTCCGACGCCGTTCCGCATCCGTCTATCTAAGCGATAGCATTTGTATCTGCCAACGGAGGATTCTCAGCATGAAGGCGGCCTTGTTGCTTCTGGCCTTTTTCGCGCCCTGCGCGTTTGGCCAATACCAGACGCGCATGCCCGCCGTCCCGCTTGCAGCTCCCGATCCCGACTTTCCTCTCCACGTTCACGTCCTCAGCATCCGCTGGGGCGGTGACACAATGCACCTCTACCGCAGCCTCCAGGGAGAAATGCGCGGTGGCCCCGGCTACTACGCGCCCACCGGCGCCGCTCACGGCTTCGGCGCCGCCAATCTCCTCGGCGATCCCGCCGGCGGCTTCTACTTCGGCTTCGACTGTGGCTCCGCCTTCCAGCAGAACACTCAGCCTCAGGATTTCTACCAAGCCCGTTGGAAGCATCAGGGCCAGAGCCTTGAAATCCTGCTGCAACCCGTCGGCTCCGACCGCGGACAAATCTGCGAACTCAAGACCACCCTCAAGCAGCTTCCCTTCGATCCCATCTTTACAACGGCTGCGCTCCCGGGCGGCACGCTCAGCGGCCCCATCTGGAACGAACCCGAGATCGCCTTCACTGACCCTGACGCAGATTACCCGCTCCATCTACACATCATCACCGGCTTTCGCCATGTCTCGTCCGGCAACGTCCAGGGCTATGGCACCGCCAATCTTCTAGGCGACTCCGTGCAGGGCGTCGACTACAACTACAGCTGCTCTCATGGCCTGATTCCCAACGCCCAGCAGGACGAGTTCTTTCAGGGCCACTGGGTCAAAAAGGATCTACGCATGGAAATCCTTCTCCAGCGCATCGGCACCGACCACGTTGACCGTTGCGAGCTCAACGTCACCATCAAAGCCTCGCCTTACCCCAACGCACCAGCTGCCTCCGCCGCCACTCCCACGACCCCGCCCGCAACTCAGCCCGCCTTTGTCCAGCACTGAAAGAGGAGCTCCAGGGCGTTACCTAACCAGCTATCTGCAAAACAGATTTGTGCCAGCTAGTCTCTTCTCGATGTAGCATCCCAACCAAGGGCTAACTAAGTCGTAAGAGTTGAGGTGTTACCCAGCCGTGCACAACTCTGAAAACACGAAAGAGTACTCAAAGGTCATGCCACCGTTGGGGATATACGCCTACAACTTCCCACTGAAACAATCCTCGGGCGATACAAAATAGAATCAAACAAAGGCGGAGCCGGAAATGAACACAGTCAAAATTGGGAAAAAAGAACTCGGCCCAGGACATCCCTGTTACATCATTGCCGAGATAGGCATCAACCATAACGGAGACATCGACCTCGCCAAGCGCCTCATCTCCGTCGCCCTCGCCGCCGGCTGCGACGCCGTCAAGTTCCAGAAGCGCACCATCGACGTGGTCTACACCGAAAAAGAGCTGGCCACGCCTCGCCCCAATCCCTTCGGCGAAACCAACGGCGACCTCAAGCGCGGCCTCGAATTCGGCGAAGAAGACTTCGCCGAGATTGACAAGTTCTGCAAACAGATCAAGATTGATTGGTTCGTCTCTCCCTGGGACGAGGCCTCCGTCGACTTCGCGGCGATGTTCAATCCGCCCGTCTACAAGATCGCCTCGGCTTCTCTCACCGACGACCATCTGCTCCGCCACATTCGCAAGACCAGCAAGCCGGTCATCGCCTCCACCGGTATGAGCACCTATGCCGAGATCGACCACGCCGTCGAAGTTCTGGGCAAAGAAGATCTCATCCTCATGCACACCACCTCCACCTACCCGGCCAAGTACGAGCAGCTTAACCTGCGCGCTATCCCCACCATGCAGGAGCGCTACGACGTGCCCGTCGGCTACTCCGGCCATGAGACCGGCATCCCCACATCTGTCGCCGCCGCAGCTCTCGGCGCCTGCTGCGTGGAGCGCCACATCACAATGGACCGCGCCATGTGGGGCTCCGATCAGGCCGCTTCGCTCGAGCCCAACGGCATCAGCCGCCTCGTCCGCGACATCCGTCTCGTCGAGCAGTCCATGGGCGACGGCGTCAAGCGCGTCTATGAGGAAGAAATTCCGGTCATGAAGAAGCTTCGACGCGTCGGCGCCGCTGTCTAAACTATTCCCCTCCCCTAGCCCAAAGGCGCCCACCGGCGCCTTTGCTCTTGTTTTCTAATCCCTAATGCCTAACCCCTAATCCCTATTTACACTGCTCCCATGCCTTTCGACCCAACCCGCCTCCTCACTCTCCGCGCCCTCGCCATGGATGTCGACGGCGTTCTCACGGATGGCACGCTCACCTGGTCGCCCAGCGGCGAAGAATTCAAGACCTTCTCCTTCGCTGACATCATGGGCATCTCTCTCCTTCGCCGTCTCGGCTTCAAGATGGCGCTCATCTCCGGCGAGGCCTCTCCGCAGGTCGACCTTTACGCCAAGAAGATGCACATCCCCTTCGTCGCCAAGGGCATTCGCGACAAGGCCACTGCTCTCCGCGCCTTCGCCACACAATTCAACCTCCCGCTGGAGTCCATCTGCTACTTCGGCGACGACATCAATGACCTCTTCGCCATGGAGATCGCCGGCCTCTGTGCCTGCCCCTCCAACGCCGCTGAAGAAGTCGCCGCCTTCGTCTATACCCACTCCGGTTTCGTCAGCACTAGACGCGGAGGCCAGGGCGCAGTCCGCAGCCTCGCGGATGCGATCCTCGCTGCTCGCAACCAACGCGGTCGCGATGTCTTCCAGATGCGCCCGCCTGACTAACCGTCACACGCATCGCAACAATTTAAGATGGAGCCAATGAAGCTTACCGATTACGTCCTTAGGTTCGTCGCCGATCTCGGCGTCAAGCACTGCTTTCTTGTCACCGGCGGCGGCGCCATGCACCTCAATCAGTCGCTCGCCTCTGAAACCCGCATCACGCCTATCTGCAATTCGCATGAGCAGGCCTCCGCCATCTGCGCTGAAGGCTATGCCAAGGCCACCAATGGCCTCGGATTCTGCATGGTCACCACCGGCCCCGGAGGCACCAATGCTGTCACCGGAGCCGCCGGCGCCTGGCTCGATTCCACGCCCGTCCTCTTTCTCTCCGGTCAGGTCAAGCGACCCGACCGCATGTTTGACGCCGTCACCGGCAAGCCGCTCGGCATGCGCCAACTAGGCGTGCAGGAAGTCGACATCTGCTCCATCATCGCGCCCATTACCAAGTACGCAGTCACCGTCCTCGAGCCCGCCGACATCCGCTACCACCTCGAGAAGGCCGTCTACCTTGCCATGAACGGCCGCCCTGGCCCGGTCTGGATCGATATCCCTCTCGACGTCCAGGCCACTCCCATTGACGAGACCACGCTCCGCGGCTTCGACCCCAACGAGTATGCGCACGCCGACTTCATCCATGGCACATCCAACATTCCCGAAGAAGTCGCACGCGCCATCGAAGCCTTCAACGCCTGCGAGCGCCCTATGCTCTTCGCCGGCAACGGCATTCGCCTTGCTCGCGCTGAAAAAGAATTCGAGGAACTCCGAAAATACCTCGGCGTCCCCACCGTCGCCACTTGGTGCGCCGCCGATCTCGTCCCGTCCGACGATCCCACCTACGTCGGCCGCCCCGGCACCGTCGCTGCGCGCGGTGCCAACTTCGCGCTTCAAAATTGCGACTTCCTTCTCTCGCTCGGAGTGCGCCTTGATATGGCTATCACCGGCTACGCTCCGCACAATCTCGCACGCGAAGCCCATAAAGTCGTAGTCGATATCGATTCCGCCGAACTCGGCAAACTGCACCCACACATGCAGCAGCCCGTCTGCGCCGATGCCAAGGCCTTCCTCACCGAATTGCTCAAGCACAAAGACAAACTCAAACCGCGCGACTTCAAACCCTGGCTCGCTCGCTGCGCCGACTGGAAGACCCGCTATCCCGTCGTTACTGATGAACATCGCAAGCCCGAAGGCCTCGTCTCTATCTTCAACTTCGCCGAAGTGCTCGGCACTGAGGTCAGGAAAAAAGATCGTCTGGTCGTCGGCAACTCTGGCTCGGCCATCGAAATCTATCTGCTCGCCTGCCCCACGCTGCACTCGCAGCGCCTCTATCACACAGCCGGCCTCGGCTCGATGGGCTACGCCATCCCCATGGCCATTGCCATCTCCATCGCCAACCCTGACCGCGAAGTCATTGCCGTCGATGGCGACGGTGGCTTCATGTTCAACATCCAGGAGCTTGAGACCATCCACCGCCTCAACTTGCCCATCAAATTTTTCGTCATGAACAACGACGGCTACTCTTCCATCCGCGCCTCGCAAACGGCCTACTTCCAGAAGCCCTCCATCGGCGCCGACAAGAACACCGGCATCACCATCCCAGACCTTTCAGCTGTCGGTAAGGCCTTCAAACTCGGCACCCACATCATCCACGACCAGACCGACCTTCGCAGCGAAGTAAAAAAAGTGCTCGCCATGCCCGGCCCTGTCCTCTGCGACGTCCACGTACTTCCCGACGAAGTCCGCGCGCCCCGCCTCTCCAGCTATCAAAAGCCCGACGGCAGCTTCGTCTCCAAGCCCCTTGAAGACCTCTTCCCCTTCCTTCCCCGCGAAGAGTTCCTGGCCAACATGATCGTGAAACCGCTGCAGGAATAAGCGGCTGCTCCGTCTTCGGACAATTATCCCGCTTCGACTCCCACCGCACCCGGCTTTGCCCAGGTGGCCGTGGTTCCGGTCTCGGCGGAAGAGAACACCTGGTAGCCGGCCTGGCGCAGCATGTTCTCGGTCTCCGCCGTCGTCTGCACGCCGCGGACAAAGTGATGCGTGTCAAACACCATCTGCATCGGCGTGCATGCCAGAAACCCGCCGGCCTGACGCAACACCTCAATCTCCGCCCCTTCAATGTCAATCTTGCAGAAGTTCGGCACGCTATAGCGTTTGCACAAGTCCTCAAGCGTCGCGGTCTCTACTTCGATCTGCGCGCCCGTGGTAGGACGGTCGAAGACACTCAACAGCCCGGAGCCAATGGTTCCCTCCGCATTGAAGCTGGCAGTGCCGTTGGAATCCGACAGCGCCACCTGCAGCAGCGTCACATTCGTCAGGTTGTGACGCTGCACATTACGTCGTAGCAGTGCAAAGTTGGTTGGATCCGGCTCCAGCGCGATGACGCGCCCCGTGGGCCCAACCCGGCGAGAGAACTCGAAGCTGGAAACGCCACAGTGAGCTCCCACATCGAAGACCAGGTCCCCGGGACCTGGCGTGTACCAACGAAAATAATCCTCGATCGCCTCCTGCTCTTCAGGAAACGAGGCCAGCTCAAACTCCATCCCGCTCCCGCTATAGCGCTGCAGCCGCGGCGATGAGTAATCGACCACCTGATACCCGCCCTCGTCGTGCGGCTCGACCACCGGATAATAGATGTCGAAGCGCGAGGACATATCCACGCTGTAGGTAAAGTGATGCAGCGCTAGGCGCATCTCTCGTTTGCCTTTACGCAAGGCCAGGTACGTCGGATACGCGCGCAACTTAACGCCCCGCGCGCGGCACGCGAGCTGCAACACCAAAAAAATAACCCTATTGGATGGCCCTTCCGACATCATCCATCGAACCATACGCTGCCGCAAAGTCCGTAACCAGGGTTTACTCATAAAATAGTAGTATCACCCTTGCGAGTCTCTCGCTCAATCAACAGAGGTGCATGGCGTTGGTGCGGAGCATGGCGTGCGTCTTATCGCCGGATCATGCACAATCACAAGAGTGATATGGCAGTTCGCGTTCCCGCATCGCAACTTAAATTCGGCGTGATGCAGGGCCGTCTGTCCCCACCCGAAGATGGTCGCTTCCAATCCTTCCCACGTCACTCATGGCGCGAAGAATTCGCCCGCGCCCGCGCCGCCGGCCTCGATTACATCGAATGGATACACGATGCCTACGGCTACACCGCCAACCCAATCTTCACCGCCGAAGGCCTCGCCGAATTCGACGCGCTCAAGCGCGAACACTCTATCGCCACACCTGCTCTCTGCGGAGACTGGTTCATGGATTTTCCCCTCATCCGCTGCACTCCTGAAGAACTCGCACAACGCGAGCAGCATCTCTACCAACTCATTTCCATCGCCGCGCGCATCGGTGCGTGGCGCATGGTGCTGCCCTTCGTCGACCAATCGCGCATCACCGCCGAAACCGAAAAGCAGCAGGTCATTGACGTGCTCAACCGCGCGCTCCCCATCGCCCAGCAACACAATGTCGAGCTCCACCTCGAAGCCGACTTCAACCCCGCCGACTTCGCCGCCTTCCTCGACCGTATCCCGCACCCATTTCTCAAGGTCAACTGGGACTCCGGCAACAGCTCCGGCCTCGGTTATATCCCTCACGAAGAGTTCGCCGCCTACGGCGACCGTCTCGGCTCCGTTCACATCAAAGACCGCTACAAGAAGCCCGAAGGCGGCGTCGAAACCCGCCCCCTCGGCCACGGTTCCGCCGACTTCGACGACGTCTTCGCCTCTCTCCGCAGCCTCAACTACACCGGTGGCCTCACCCTGCAGGTTGCCCGCGCCGAACCCGGCAACGAAGTCAACTTCATCAAATCCCAATTACACTTCCTCAAGCAATACTGTTAGCTCTTGCTTTACTTAGAACTTACACCTATGGCCCTCACCGCCGCTGAACTCAAACTCGACAAGCTCTTCTCCCTCGAAGGAAAAACCGCCGTGCTCACCGGAGCCTCCGGCTTCCTTGGCCGCACCTTCGCTCTCGCTCTGCTCGCCAACGGCGCACGTGTCGTCGCTCTGGGCCGCAGCGACCGATTGAAAAAAGAAGCAAAACAATGGTCTTCTGAATTTGGGCAAAGCAAAATCTCCGTCGCGCAGATCGATATGTACGACGTCGCCTCACTCAACTTCCTCTGCGATAAGATCGCCGCCGAAGAAAAATCCATCGACATACTCGTCAACAACGCGCACGAGCTCGGAGCATCAACCGGCTTCAATGTCCCTGAGGGCTCGCTCGAAAACTCTACCTTCGATCAGTGGCAGCGCAATCTGCAGGGCGGAGTCTACTGGGCGGTGCAAACCACGCAGCATCTCGGCATGAGGATGAAGCAGCAGCATCGCGGCTCCATCATCAACATCGCCACCATGTACGCATCGGTAGCTCCCCGGCCGCAGCTTTACGAAGGCACCGCCTCACTCAATCCGCCCGGCTATTCCGCCTCCAAGGCCGCGCTCGTTGCCTTCACGCGTTACACCGCCAGCTATTGGGGACGCGACGGCGTCCGCGCCAACTGCATCTCCCCCGGCCCCTTCTCCAATACGGAGGATCTCGCCACCAGTCAGAACGCCGTCACCGAAGATTCGCCCTTCGTCCAACGCCTGCGTGGCTACACCGTCCTCGACCGCATCGGCCGTCCCCATGAACTCGTCGGCGCATTGCTCTTTCTCGCCTCAGACGCCAGCAGCTACGTCACCGGCCAGAACCTCAACGTCGACGGCGGCTGGACCGCTGTCTAGCTGTCCTTCGCGAAACTTTCGCGTTACCCTTCGCGCTCTTTGCGTTCAAAGCTTTTGCATTTGCTCTTGCTCTTCACTACTGTCTACTCACAACTGTCTACTGTCTTCCTTATGAACCTCCAGCTCACCGATCAGGTAGTCTTCGTCGCCGGCAGCTCTCGTGGTATTGGCCGCGGAATCGCAATGGCCTTCCTCGCTGAAGGCGCACGCGTCGTACTCACCGGACGCGACGAAGCCTCGCTCAACAGCACCCAATCCGAACTTGCTGCGACGTCCTCACCAGATAAAATCCTCGCCATCGCCGGCGACTTCACTCAACCCACCGCCATCCAGCAGGCCTTAGACCGCGCCATCGCCCACTTCGGCCACATCGACCACCTCATCGCGAACCTCGGCACCGGCGTTGGCACACCCGGCCCGCTTCCGCCCGCTGAAGACTGGACACGTCTCTTCGAGATGAATTTCTTTGCCTCGGTCCGCCTTACCGAAGCCATACTGCCGTACTTCCAGGCACAGAATTCCGGCACCATCCTCTACATCTCATCCATCGCCGGCGTTGAAGCCACGCCCGCTCCGCTGCCCTACTCCGCCGCCAAAGCCGCGCTCAATATCTACGCCAAAAATCTCTCGCGCCAGATCGCCGCGCAAAACATCCGCATCAACTCGCTTTGCCCCGGCAACATCTATTTCCCAGGCGGCTCCTGGGAACGCCGCATGCCCACACGCCGCGATGCCATCGAGGCCATGCTCCAGACCGAGGTCCCTCAGCACCGCTTCGGCACTCCGGAAGAAATCGCCTCCTTCGCTGTCTGGCTAACCTCGCCCGCAGCCTCCTTCGCCACCGGGGGCACATACATTGTCGACGGCGGCCAGACCCGCAGCCTCTAGCCTTCTCCGCCTGCGATACTGTTACAGCCATGTCCACCGTCGAACCCAACCGCGCCCATACCCTCTTCGATCTCACGGGCCGCGTAGCCATCGTCACCGGAGGAGCCGGCCTGCTCGGCTACCACCACGGAGCCATCCTCGCCGCTGCCGGCGCGCACGTAGTTCTGCTCGACCTCGCCGCCGCCAACCCCGCCCTCCGCGCCGACCAGCTCCAGCTCGCGCACGGCCCCGAATGCCTCGGACTCGCCACCGATATCACCTCCGAGCATTCCCTCGAAGAAGCCCGTGCCGCCATCATCGCCAAATTCGGCCGCATCGATATCCTTATTAATAACGCCGCCAACAATCCCAAGGTTGAAGACTCCCACACGCAAAAACCCTGGTCGCGCCTCGAAAACTTCCCCCTCGAAACCTGGAACGCAGACATTGCGGTGGGCCTCACCGGCGCATTCCTCTGCTCGCGTGTCTTCGGCGCGGAGATGGTCAAGCGCAACTCCGGTGTCATCGTGAACATTTCTTCAGACCTCGGCGTCATCGCGCCAGACCAGCGCCTCTACCGCAAGGACGGCCTTCCCGAAAACGAGCAGCCGGTTAAACCTGTCACCTATTCCGTCGTCAAGACCGCGCTCATCGGCCTCACCCGTTATCTTTCCACCTACTGGACGTCGCACAACATTCGTGTCAACGCCATCTCGCCCGGCGGAGTCTTCGCCAACCAGCCTGACGAGTTCACTCAAAAACTCCACCAGCTCATCCCCATGGGCCGCATGGCGCACAAAGATGAGTACCAGGGCGCCATCCTCTTTCTCTGCTCAGACGCCAGCTCTTATATGACCGGCCAGAACCTCATCGTCGACGGAGGCCGCAGTGTCCTCTAACTCCGCAGATTTCGGCCGCTCGCTCGTCGTCGGCAAGCTGCAATCCCTCCTCGGCCCCAGCTGCATGCGTTCGGTCAATGCCGGCATTCACGACTGGCAAGTCTCACTCGCCACGCCTGCCGAGGCATCCGCATGACTGCGCCGAAAGAAAAGCCGCGCGGTCCTCTCCAACGCTTCATCTCTCTCTTCCCCCCCGGCCAGTTCTTCCGCTACCTCGCCGTTGGCGTCTTCAACACTCTCTTCGGTTACGCCACATACGTCTTCTTCTTCACGATTTTCAGCAGCATCACCTCCGCCCGCCATCCTGCGCTTATCGCTCCACTGGCAGCCCTTGTCTCCATGCCGCTCAATATCACCGTTGCCTACTTCGGCTACAAGATCTTCGTTTTCAAGACTCACGGCAATTACCTCGCAGAATGGTTTAAGTGTTTCGGAGTCTATGGCGTAGGCATGCTTCCCGGCCTCATAGCTCTCTCCGCCATCACCCGCCTGCTGCAAGCATTCATGCACCGCCACGCCCTAGCGCTGCATAACCTGCTCGCCCTCGTCGAATCCCACCTCAGCGGCCGCCCCCTCGCCTTTGTCGCCCACATCGCCCAAGGCCCCATCATGGCCGGATACATCGCCGGAGCGCTCGTCCAGGGCTTCACGGTCATTGCCAGCTTCGTCGGCCACAAGAAGGTCACCTTCGCCGCAAAATCCCCCGCGAACTAACCCCTGTGCCAAATGCACTAAACTGGCAGCGTGAAAGCTCCCGCCCGCCGCCGCTCCAGCGAATCAATTGACGACTACCTCAAGGCCATCTACTCTCTCGGCGGCAGCGAGCAGCGCCGCGTCGGCAGCTCTGAGCTCGCCACGCGCCTCGGTGTCGCTCCCGCCTCCATCACCA
>Ga0206849_1057_pt1 | contig 17174 bp, 17 predicted proteins | sample Alteio_BWOrgCont_15_FD_152892 | JGI IMG/M metagenome (GOLD analysis project Ga0206849, IMG submission 152892) | Enriched cells from forest soil in Barre Woods Harvard Forest LTER site, Petersham, Massachusetts, United States -... | ecosystem: Environmental > Terrestrial > Soil > Temperate forest >...
AATGACTAAGGCTCCGGGGAATCTCAATCTTATCCATGAGCTTTTGCATCTCAACGGCAAACTGCTGGTTCTTTTCTAGAATCGATTTCTTTGTATCAGCACCTTCGATCAAATCATAAAGCTCATCATAACCTTGATAACCTTTTTCCACATTGATGCGGGTGACTGAGGATAAGAAGATCGCCCCGGCGTAACCATGCGGTACATGATAAACAGCTCCCAGCGGATAGGAAAAAGCTCCGGCAGGGCCTGAACCCGCATTAAACAAAGCGGTGCCAGCCAAATAAGCACCGAGGGCCAAAGCCCCTCGGACCTCAATGTTCTTAGGGTCATCCTTAATTTTCCCGAGATTGTTAAAAATCAAACGAAATGCTTCTTTTGAATACATCCGTGAAATCGGCGTATGGTTGCGGTGGACAAAACTCTCCATGGTATGAACAAGGGCATCTGACCCAGCTGAGACAGAAACCGATAATGGGCAATCCAAATAAATCAAAGGGTCAATGATGGCAGCCACCGGAAAATTCAAGGTGGAATTGATCCCTAATTTCCGTTTTTCCTGGGCATTAGTAAAAACGGCATTGTAGGTGACTTCGCTGCCTGTACCCGCCGTCGTTGGAATAGCAATCACGGGCATCGGTCTGTTTTTTAATTTCGGAAAGCCTCGGAAAGATAGAGCATCACCTTCATTGGTCAACAGCACCGCAATGCCTTTGGTCAAATCCATCGCAGAGCCTCCACCGATACCAACTAAACATTGATAATCCTTGCCCACGAAATTCTTTTTAAATTCGCCTAAATAATCGTAGGTGGGCTCAACTGCTTCATTTTTATAAACATCCACGGCAATTCCCGCTTTCTCGATGCTAGCAATGGCCTTTAAAATTTGGCTGTTATTGACAACACCTCGATCAATCACGACTGCCACCTTGTTGAATCCACGCTCAAGGATTTCTTCCCCAAGCTTTTCACTTTCACCTACCCCGAAACGTAAATTTGTTGATACAAAAAACTTGAAGGTATTCATGTCCCTTTTAATCCTTTCAATAAATTATCCACGGCCATTTTTTCCATCATGATGCGCGCTTCTTTAGCATATGAACCTATATGCGGTGTCAAAACCACCTGGTCCATGGAAGATAAAAGCCCCTGATATGGTTCTTGTTCAAAAACATCAAGGCCAGCGCCTGCAATTTTACCCGACGATAAGCCTTTAATCAAGGCCTTCTCATCAATCAAAGACCCTCGGGCCGTATTAATGATGATAGCACCCTTTTTAAGGAGGGTGATTTCTTTCCCACCAATTAGAGGGGTTTTGCCTGAACAATGCAGAGAGATGATATCAGCATCTTTAAACAGTTGCTGCAAGCTTACTTGTTTAGCACCTGTATTCTTGACAGCACGAACATCCGCAAAAATAACGGTTGCTTTAAAAGCTAAACCCAATGTCGCCACCTGTTTTCCAATATCTCCCATCCCTATAATCCCAAGGGTTTTACCTTTAAGTAAAGCACCCATATGCTTTTCCCATTGGCCTTGGTGCATCCGACGATCACTTAGGCTCAAACGCCGCAACACACTTAAAATAAGTCCTAATGTCAGTTCTGCAACGGCATCCGTCAAAACACCAGGCGTATTAAAAACTTTAATGCCTGATAATCGTGCAGCCTCTTGATCAACATTATCCAAACCAACCCCAACCCTGGAAATCACTTTAAGCCTGTTGGCTTTGGCAAAAACTTTTTGGGTCAAGGGCTCAAGCCCAGCCAAAAGCCCCTCGTAACCGCCTTTAACCAAAACGTTAATTATTTCATCCTCCGTAAGCCGTCGGCTATAAGGATTTAAAACAACCTTGATCTTGGCATGGTTTAAAGCTTTCAGCACAGAGGGATTGTCTTCCCCAAAACTGGTCGTCGAAATAAATACTTTTTTCATCTCAAAAATGTTCTCCTCGAGCCATTTGCTGAAATTCTGGGCACTTAGCTAATAACTCATCATACTTGCCATGGCTTAACACCCGTCCGTCCTTTAAAAAGAAAATAATATCACATTGGCGCACCGTGGTCAGCCGATGCGCAATGATTAAAATTGTTTTATTCCCCGAGAGGCTGGTCAACGATTCCATAAAGGCGCGTTCGGTTTCATTGTCCAAAGCAGCAGTGGCCTCGTCCATCACCAACAACTCAGGAGCATTGTACAACGCACGAGCAATGCCAATGCGCTGACGCTGGCCTCCTGATAAACGCACCCCTCTTTCCCCGATGGTGGTGTCAATACCATGAGGCAGCCCTCGGATAAATTGATCTAACTGTGCCAATCTCAAGGCATCCCATATTTTTTTTTCATCAATGTCCTGATCATCAATACCAAAGGCAATGTTGCTTTTAATCGTATCATCAGAAAGATAAATGGCCTGTGGGATGTAACCAATTTTGTCCTGCCATGATCTTAAAAATGGCTGAATGTCCTGACCATCGACCAGCACTACACCTGAGGATGGTTTAAGCAAGCCCAAGATAATATCAATGGCCGTGGTCTTACCAGCACCCGAGCTTCCTACAAAACCTATATTCTTATTCTTGGAAATATTCAAAGAAATCTTATTGAGCGCTAACGAAGTGGACCCCTCATAGGCAAAACTCACATCCTTGACTTCAATATTCTTATCAAAACTGATTGCTCCAGGTTTTTCCTGCTGCCGTTTCTCTATTTGAAAATTCTCGCAAAGGACCAAATCTTTGTGAATTTCATCAAAAATGGGCATATTGCCTTTGATGGTGACCATGGCTGAACTGATGCGGCTTAAACTGGGCATCAGCCGGATAGCGGCAAGCGCAAATAGGGAAATGGCCCCAAAAACTTCTTCAGGCGTCTTACCGATCATCAGATAAAAAATCACGACCGCCATCACCAAACACACCGCGATCATCTCAATGAATGAACGTGGATTTTTAGAGAGTACTTCCATGACCGTCGAGCGTGTGGCACATTGAAAACAATGATAGCTGTAGCGCTCAGCCAAAAAACCTTCTCTGCCAAAAAGCTTGGCTTCCTTGATACTGCCTAATCCCTGGTTCATCTGTTGAAGCAAGAGCTTAAAATGCTCATTGTATTCCTCTGACCAAATACGCATGCGCTGTTTGATGCATCGGAAATAAACCGTCAGGGTAATCCCAAACATGCCAAAAATGATCACCGTAAAAAGAGGTTGGGCCAAAAGTAGTATGGCAAAGAGGCCCACCATCACCACCCCTTCGGTGAGGCAATAAAAAATTTGCAGGACAATGCCCTGCAATACGGCATTGACGCTGCCCAGATTGTGTTGCAACCGGGCCAGGCTTTGTTTCAGATGAAAACTATACGGGCTCATTAAATACGCCCTAAATAACCTCGACATGATCACCGCTTGTTTATCAAAAATAAAACCTGTCTGCCAATAAGAAAGCAGGAAGAGCAAAATATTCTTAACGATATAAATCACAATAATCCCAATCGCGAGCTTAATAATAAGATGGGGGTTATTTTGAAATGTAAAACTATGGTACAAATGGTCCATCAATGGATTGCGGCTGCTCAACGCACTGGGCTTGCCTAAAAGCAGGACAAAAGGCATTAACAAACCGATCCCTAAAATTTCCAGCAAAGAATTTAAGAACATGGTGCCAAAAAACAGAAATAGCGTCGGATAATCTTCCTTGTGAAACAACACCTTTAGTTTTTCTAAAAAATCAATCACCAGTATTTTCCTATCTAAATGTTCTTTCTTGCAAAGGCAAAAGCCTTGGGAACTTTTCAACCAGCCAGGGGAACGACTTAAAAATTTTCTTTAGCATTTCCTTGATAGAATATTTGATATAAATTTTTTGTTTCCATAACTGACGAGGCAAGTGCTGCCAAAAATAAGGCCTGAACCACATACTCTTCAAAATGCGTGCACAAGCCCCAAAACCTAAATAGTAAAGATTGATGACAAACTGGCTAGTGGCTTCTTCAAAAACGACCTGATAAAGATGTTTGATCAGGTAGCGGGCGGTGCTTTTACCAAAAACTTCCCATCGCTGTTCAATATGCCATCCATTGATAAAATCCAGCGTCACTTCTATACTAATTACTCCACGCATGCCCATGTATTTATTCAATTGATCTTCGTGCCGACGCCAATATAAAATCGCGGTCTCATCAAAACCCGTTACTCCAAAAGGAACAACGCCATATAAATGACAAAGCTCAATGAGCGCGTGGTAACCACCAGCCTTAACCAATTCTTGACGGCGAATGGCAAAGATACTCCCAGGCACATTAAACATCACTTGTCCTGCACCTGGATAACTTCTATTCAACGTGCTTAAAGCCAATAAATGGCCTGGCATATAGCGAGGCCTAAAATTATCAACACGCGGCCCCTCTGGCATGATCTGACCTGCATGATCGATGGAGCGAACAAGGCCAGCCGCAGTGGTGCATGCCGGGTCATCATTAAAAAGCCGTACCATTTTCTCAACATAATCATCGGCAATGATATCGTCATCGGACTGGTACCAAACAAAATCGCCCGTCGCAACATCTAATCCTGCATTCATACAAATCTTGTTCATGTGCCAAGGATCATCTTCACGGTATTGATTTTCCTTAAAATGCACGATCTTGATCCTTGAATCAGTTTTTTCCATCTGATCAATGTATTGACGCACTTCAGGGATCGCCCCATTATCGATGATAATAATTTCAAGATGCGGATAGCTTTGACGGCGCATGGCTGCCAGGGATTCCTGTAAATAACCCAGACGCCGATAACAAATGGTAATAATGCTAAAAATGGCTTTTCTATCCATTCAATGCTTCCTTAAGCTTGTGCGTATCTCCCCAAAAAGCCATGGCTTCATAATCAGGATACGGATAATAACCTAAATTAAGATTCATCCGTTTACCTTTTAAAACCAAATAATCATTCACAAATTGTTTAATAGAAATTGGCTCACCACTGCAACAATTAATCACTCCATTGGCCTTTGGTTGCAAGGCCAGTTTGACAATATTGTAAGCTACCTTCTCAACAGGCAAATAATCCCGTAATTGCTCACCGCCTGACATATTAAATACCTTCTCCCCTCGTTCTAAAGCGCGATCCAGCTGGGAGAGAATTGAATTTTCATTTTGCCCAGGCCCGTAAATGTAAAATAATCTTACCCATTTAAGACTAAAAGGACGCCGTTCCTGCAGCTTGAACAAATCCTTTAAGAGCGCTATCTTGGCCTGCGCATAGGGCACATGCGGTGCCGGTTCCATATCTTCAGAAAGACACCCTGTGCGCATGCCATATTCCAAGCAAGTCCCTGTGACCGTCAATGACGGTAATCCACCTTCAATCATCCTTTGTAGAAATTCCCGGTGCCGGGGATAATTTTCTTCTACATGAAACGAAGAACGGTAATGAGGCAAACCTTCCCAGGCCAAATGGATCAAAACTTCAGGCCTTTGAAATACCTCATAGATATTCTCTGGAAGTTTATCCTTTAAATTAAAAGGTACAAATCTAACCTCAGAAAACCATGAATACGAAAGAACTTTCTGTTGGCTACGGACTGCTACCAACACCTCATGTTGATCTTCGACTAATTTTTTGACAACATGAGCACCGATAAATCCAGTAGCCCCTGTGACCAAAATCTTCAAAAGACCTCCACATCAGGGATGGGGACCACAAATTTACCTCCCCACTGCCTGATATACGCTAATTGGGATATAATCTCCTCTTTCAAATTCCACGGAAGAATCAGGATAAAATGCGGCTGCATCTGGCGAAGTTTTTCCTCTGAAACAACCGGAATGTGACTGCCCGGTAAAAACTTCCCCTGTTTATGTTCAGAGGCATCGACCACAAAATCAATAGCATCTTGGTTGATGCCACAATAATTAAGTAAGGTATTACCTTTGGCCGCAGCGCCATAGGCCACGACTTTTCGACCGGCCACTTTTTGTTGGGCAATGAAGTCCAGCATATGGGACCTGACTTCTTCTGCCCTACGAGAAAAACCTTTATAATAATCCATCGATAACATGCCCTTATTCTTTTCAGCTTCGAGGATTTCCTTGACCTTGGCCGATATGGGCTTGGCTTGATCTTCACCGTGGGCTGCATAAACCCTTAAAGACCCGCCATGGGTACCTAACGTATCCACATCAACAATGCGAAGGCCATGCTTTTCAAAAATAACCATGACCGTATGTAGGGAAAAGTATGAGAAATGCTCATGATAAATCGTATCGAATTGATTATTTTCAATCAACTCCATCAAATGCGGAAATTCCAAGGTGGCAATGCCACCTGGCTTAAGCAAGATTTTAATGCCTTGCACAAAATCATTCACATCCGGCACATGGGCCAGTACATTATTCGCAGCAAGCACATCTGCTTGTTTTCCTTGGGCTTTTAGTTTTTCCGCCAAGGCGACCCCAAAAAAATCGACCTCTGTATTAATGCCTTTTTGCATGGCTACCTTGGCCACGCTCAACGACGGTTCAATGCCAAGCACAGGGATGGACCTATTTTTAAAATACTGCAACAAATAACCATCATTGGAAGCTATTTCAACAACCAGGGATTGGGCTCCCAGATGAAAACGCTCCATCATCATCTGGGCATAGGCACGGCAATGCTCAAGCCATGTACGCGAATAGGACGAAAAATACGCGTAGGTGTCCGTAAAAATCTCTTTGGATTTTTTATATTCATCCAGCTGCACCAAAAAACATTGATCACAAACAAAAAGTTTTAGAGGATACTTAGACTCAACTTGAGACAATTGGCCTTGGGTCAAAAAAGAATTAGACGGCGGCGCTTCGCCTAAATCGATGAATTCATGATGCAATAAAGTCCCGCAGCCACGGCAGTTCATACGACCAACCCCTTATATGCCGCATCCAGCAAAGGATGTTTTTGGTCCCGTTCAGAAACCTCGGAAATGGGCAGAGGCCATTTGATGGCCAATCGCGGGTCATCGTAACGAAGGCCTGCTTCATAGGAAGGCGTATAAAATTGCGTGTGCATATAAAGCATTTCGCTATTTTCTTCCAAAGTTTGAAAGCCGTGGGCAAACCCTTCAGGGATATAAACCGCATTGCCCTTCTCACCGCATAATTCGACCCCAACCCATTTCAAAAAAGTCGGTGAACCTGCTCTTAAATCAACGGCCACATCATAGACCTTGCCGCGCAGGCATTTGATGATCTTGATTTCTGCATAAGGGGGCTTTTGAAAATGCATGCCACGCACCACTCCAACGGCCTTGGTCATGGAATGATTAATCTGCACAATTTCTTTGGTGCAGTATACCTGACGAAATTCTTCTTTACAGAAAACCCTGGCAAAAGAACCACGTTCATCACGAAAGAATTTAGGCTCAATGACAAAATGGCCTTTAAGCGCCGTTGGAATAAATTGCATTATATTTCCCCAATAACAATTGGCGGTTTTGTAAAAGAAATTTTGACCCTACCCTTGCGCGAAAGACCCGATTAAAGGCGTTGGGCTGAAATAATCCCCAAAATTCTTGCTGAAGTTTTTCATGCTCATCATTCGTCTGCCAGGAACCATTCATCCTCTCTTCTTTCTCGATCACGGCATCGAGGATTTCTTCGGGGGTATTGGAGACGACCTCAAGGCCGCGCTGTTGATACTGCCATCCATCCATGTACTCTGCCACATCAGAACTCACAATTTCTTTAAACGTAAGGAATCTTTTTTCTTCTTTTAACCATAATTTCTTAAAAATATTAAAATAATTGGATGACCACGCACAGACATGGCTCATGGGAACAATATTTAATATGACCTGCGGTTTTCTAAACAACGACGCGACAAAATCAATCCCGCAGGAAGTCCCGATGTAAAAATAGCACCGAGAAATCAAATACATGTCTGCAAAATCACTTCTCCATGGACCTGTGGCATAATCAATCACCTGTGGATGTTTCCACGAGAACTCCTGATTTACCACTCTTCCCATGCGGATACAATAATACCCCCGCTTGACCAATTCTTTGATTGCCGGAACATAGGTGTTGATGTCCACGTCCCTATAATCGTGATAATTCCAATCTGCCTCCGGCCTCAATACCTTTAAAAAAGCACTGTCCCTGCCATGAAAACAAATGATGCGGCTGCCTACGGGCACCCCCATAGCGCGCAATAATGCGGCCCCCTGATCTTCTTCTTTTCTGGTAAAAGACACGGGAGGTGGCGTATCATCTGATAACGCATTAATATCCCTTCCATTTCGGATAGAAACATAATGGTGTGGTGCAGAACCCCAAGGGATTTTCAGATTTACCCACGCAATCCAATAGACAAAATCATGCAAAGGAATCAGTCTTTGCCACATTTTGATCAATTGCCGATTGCATTTCCAAGGACGATCAGGGTAAAAAATATCCACGGCCTTTGAAGATTCAAATCCAGCCCGACGCTCGAGCAAATAAACATCCGTGTTGGCAACCGCATGTCCTATTCTTTCAGATACTGGAATAAGCCGAATCCAAATAATGGGACGCAGAAGTCTCATCAAAAAAGCAAATGGCAGGGCCAACAAAAATATCGGTAATTTAGGCAAAACCTTTGAAAACAGCCACCCCCAATTTTTCTTCATACCCTTTCACTCACAATTTTTTCGAAATGCTGATCAAGCAATTCCACCTTTTGGCGGATAATATTTTCCGGAGAACTAAAATGCATCCCTAAGGATGAAACAGCAAAAGAATTATCTAGCTGATTAAGCCTGCTGCGCTTTTCAGGATAAGGAATATCTGCAAATAAAACAGTTTCAAAAGACATTCTTTCTTTATATTTACTAATACTCCTAATCTTGGCTGCGAGATCGCTGCGTACAACCGCAGGGGCGCTGGTCAGATGGCAAATGGTCACTTGGGGCCTTTCTAAAATCTTCAATAGGCCCTCACAAGTGTCCTTGATATCGACGATGGAAAAAATATTATCGCGGGCCATCTTGGCGCCAGGAGCCATCAACGTCTTATAGGTAAGTTTGATTACACAGCGGTCTTCTACGTGCCATCCGACATTCCAACCCGTGCGTACAATGCAACTCTTACATTGCTTTTTAAACAGGTACTGTTCTATCTCAAATTTCATCCGGCCGTACACACTAAGTGGATTAGGCCTGGAGCTTTCATTGTAATTGCCTTCCTCGCCATCAAAGACTTCAACGGAAGACAGAAAAACAACCCTTGCATCTGCCTCGGCAATTTCATCGATAAGCCGTTTTGTTGCATGCACATTAAGTTCAGCTGCTCGATCCGGATTGGCACGTATCCATGAAACATCAGTATAAGCAGATAAAAGATAAACCGTGTCTTCCGGTCCCAGGCCACCCACCATTGGACCTAGCTTGGCCTGACACATATCATAATGCAATAGTCCTTCTTGTGAACGGCTATGAGAGGTGCCAATAAGGTCCTTTGTTAAAGCTTTGGCTGATTGGAAAAGAACACTTCCTATCATTCCGGAAGCGCCTACAATGATCATGCGCATGCGGCACCCTTGGCCAATCCATCCATGTAGGCCCGGGCTAAACATTCATCCTTGCCATCCGGAGCCCATGAAGGAAATTCCGTATCTTTCGATACAAATGGACCACTGGTTACTTCAAAAAAACAAATAACCTCGCTTTTGATCAGCAAGGTATGAAATACCGGCTCAGACAATCGGTAATAAAACTGCTTCCCTGATCCTAAAACTCCCATCGGGAGTCTGCGAATGACCTTACCTTCTTCATTAAAGAAAATGGCATCCGCCTCCCCTTCCATCAGGTAAAAAGATTCCGTTTTATTCAAATGCCTATGCGGCCTGACATAGGCATCACGACCGTGCACAATAAACATTTCATGGATCTTATCATCAATGTTCTGATGAGTGCACAGCCGTATGCGTTTGCGTTGGTTTTTTAAGGCTTCGGCTTTTAGCCATGACAAATCAGCGGCCTTGAGACTGACAAAACTCTGGTTAGGATATAAAACCTCATCGTTTACTTTTCTGTGTTCCATGCTTTATACCATGGCCCCTGCATTTTCCCACCTCGACCTCCACTCTTCTTCGGTCTCTTTCTCTTTAAAGGGCAGGTATTGTTCGTAACATTTTTGGATTTCTTCCAATGATTTATAGACACCTTGCTTGGTGGTCGGGAAATTTTCTAGCAAGCTACCCAAATAAAAAGAGTCGAACCTCTCCTGCCAGTAGGCATCTTTTTCCACTACCTTCTGGGTTATCTGGTGGATCTCTTTAGCATGTTCCACTTGGCCCTCTAGGACATAGGCCAAAGCCAAAAAGATCTGCATATAAGGATTGATGGGATAACCGATTTGGGCCACTTCAATCCATGAAATGAATTTCCGAGGGGTACCTCCAGGCATCAAATTCTTATGAAAGATGAAATTGCCGGTGAGATTAAACGCAAACCAAATCTCTTTGATCTGAGCTTCGGAACATTCCGACTCTGGATTGATATTAAAAACATCCGGGCCCTTACGGATATTCTCCTCTTCATCAAGCTTACCGTTGGTGACACCGCGGGTGGGGATGAAATTTTTGGTGATGGCCCCCTTGCTCTCGATTTGAGAGGTGAAATATTCCTTAAATTCTTCAAAGGCACTGGCCCCTCTGATTTTTTGGACGATCAAAAAAGACGCCCAATCCAACCTCAAATCGATGTACAGCCTCAAGGTATCAAGCATTTGCCTGAATTTCTCTTTAGGGAAACCCAGCATAAAATTACCACCCACAAATATCTTTGGATATTTGGGATACCATTTTGCGACTTTCTTATAGATATCAATGGTGCCTGGTTTACGGATTTTTTTAAGCATTTCCACATTACCTGATTCAATACCGAGTTTAAACCCGATGCAACCTGAACGTTCCAAAAGGTCTAATAATTCTTCATCGATAAAAGCAACGATCAATCCATTATAGGCCGACCAGGTGATCTTCCACCCTCGGGCAATGATTTCCCTGAGCATGAATTTGAATTCATCTTTATCATATAAAAGATCATCATCCAGCCATTCAAAATGGCTGACCCCTTCATGGGTGATCAAGTACTCCATTTCTTTAAGTACTAAATGAATCGGTCTCGTACGCACAGTCGGCCCCATAAAAACCCTGACCGAACAAAAGGAACAGGATGCACGGCAACCCCTGTTGCGCTGGATTGTCATAAAAAGCTTGTCTTTTAACCCTGCCATCCGCGAAAAAGGATTAAGAGACCCTGCTTCCTGGTAATCCCTTAAATTAATCAGCTTGTAACTGCCGATCATATCAGTATCAACAAAGCTGTTATGGTCATGCTCTCCTTCTGTTTCCAGGACCTTGTCCTGGTATTTGTAAAAAACATCTTGCAACGCCGGGCCCTTGGTCTCCTTACCATAGAGAAAATCCAGGAGCATATTAAGTTTGTTTTCACCTTCACCCCGGATGACAAAATGGCAAAGTTCCTTTTGCAAAAACCGCTGGTATTCAAAAGAGGGGATCATACCGCCGCTGATCACAATACGCTTATTCTCAGCTTTAAGAAAATCCAGGGTGGCCATCAGGCTTTGGATCCCGGTATCGTACATGCATGAGACCCCTACAACTGATGGATTGAAAGCATCCAATTCTTCTTTGAGGATATCCAGAAAAAAGGTGGCTGAAACATCCTCTGTATGGGCCCTTTTTAACAAAAGCAGGTTCACATCAATAATACGCACATTGAGATTTCGGTGCTTGATGGCCTCTGAAAGGTACATCAGACCTGCCGGTGGAAAAACATAATACCCATTATTACGGGCGATAGATACGTTAAAAGAACCCATCATGAATTGCGGTAGTTGGATGAGTGCGATGCGGTCATTAAGGCCATATTTGGAAACCAATGACCGACAACTTTCGGCTAACTGCTCATTACCTATGATAGTCTGTGTCATATCTCATCTCCTTGAATTGTTAAACTGCTTACCTTCATGACATCGGATAAAAAGCAACAATAAAATAGTACCATGCAAGTTTTGAAAAACCTGTATGCACCATCTCATCATTCATGGAAAAAGCAAGGGTCCTGCCATAATACCTGTTGACGATCTTTAAAAGTTCCTCCTGATCGTAACATTTAATATGGGCAGCCTTACTTTGCGGTCCTTGATAAGGAAAAGAATAAATGCTAGGTGTACCGATGATCATCATCCCATTTTTTTCCAAATGCCGGGTTGTTTTAGCGATCAATTTCTCACCAATATTCTCGGGCATATGCTCAATCACATCAAGATTGATGATGGCATCAAATTTTTCCTTCTCATCCATATCAAAAAAATCACCCTGGACAAATTCTACATTTGAACGGCGCTTGACGGCATTCGCCCGGGCAATCTCATCATCTTTGAATTCTATGCCTTTCACGAAAGCGCAATGCTGTGCCAAAAATTGGGCCCCAACACCAACTCCGGAACCAATTTCGAAAACACGGTCTGTTTTTTTAAGATGCTTGGCAACAAATTTATACCGTGCAAGACGCACCAATAATTGCAGGGTATTGTCCTGAATGTAGTGGGCATATTCCGCCGGTAAAGTAATGGGCTCATACTTCTCAATATTCTGTTTCCATAGCACTTGATGTTCATCAACGTTTTTTATATACGGGTCTATTTTACGCATATTTTCTCCATTATTTCATTTTAATAATGACTCGTCCACTTTGTCCGCTACGGACACGGTCCAAGGCCACATTGATCTCTTCAAGCGGAAATTCATCGGTGATCAGACCTTCCAAGCTCATTTTTCCAGATTGACATAAAGCAATGTAGCGGGGTATATCCAGATGGGGTTCACTGCTGCCGCCATGCGAACCTTTTAATATCTTTTTAAAATGTAACGGTAGCGAATAAATAGAAATATTGTCTCCCTTACGTGGCACACCCACCAAAATGGTGCGGCCATCGGCATGGGTCAACTCATAGGCTGATTCAATGACCCGGGCTGATCCGGTGGTGTCGATCACAACATCCGCGCCATTTTTGCCAACGATGGCCCTTACCTGCTCAGCAATGGCCTGATTATTCTTGGCATTAATCGCATGGGTGGCACCAAATTTACGGGCCATGGTTAATTTCTCATCGATCAAATCAATGGCCACAATAGGATTGGCCGAGACCAAGGACGCAGCCTGGACAATGTTAAGCCCTACACCACCAACACCAAAAACCACCACCGATTGACCGATTTTAACCTGGGCATCATTATTGATAACACCCATGGCTGTAGTCACTGCACAGCCAAACAAGGGAGCAAGACGCATACCAAAGTCCTTTGGGATCACGGTTAAACGGTTCTCGGAGACAATGGCTTTTTCATTAAAAGTGGTCACCCAACCGGCATTGACCTTTTGACCCTGCCAGTCGTAGATTGGCGTTTCTGATTGAAGGCCACGGCCGGGACGCCAATGCAAAACCACATGATCACCGACGGATAAAGTCTTGACTCCAGGACCAATGGCCTCAACAACACCGGAGCCTTCATGGCCCAAAAGATGAGGCAAAAATTTATCTGGGCCTTTGGCGCCTTCAATTTCATTGAGCTGTGCCCCGCAGATGCCACTGTAATGAATTTTCACCAAGACTTGCCCGAAAGAAAGTTGTTTAGGAAGCTCGATATCAGCCACGACCAAAGGTTTTTTTAATTCTGTAAGAATCGCTGCTTTCATATTGTCCTTTATTCAAAATAAATAAATTCGTAATCACCTGTGTAGCCATATTCGTTATACATCCATACCCATTCTTCTGGCCTTAAAAAAACCTCGGCTGTCAGCGCCCAACATTGTAGATTAAAAAGTTCTTCCACACTGCGATAGGCTTCGACGTTAATATATTTGTTTTTCCCAACCCGTTCGATTTCCTGCACAGCTTTTTTTAGGTCAAAATTCAAAAGATTGTGCAAGGTCGTATTGGACAATACCAAATCAAATTCCTTATCAGCAAAAGGGTACTTATCCTGCGCTGCTACTTTTTTTAAGAACGGTTTCACCTCTTCTTTGGCGTTGGCAATAGCATATTCGGAAATATCAATACCCACGACCTTCGCTTGAGGCAAAAGTTTAGTAAATTCATATAAAAGAAACCCTTTACCGCAACCCACATCTAGGATCTTCGCATTAGCAGGCAACTTGTAGCGGTCAATCATGGCCTGTGCCACCACTGACCAGCGGCCATCATACTTATAACCGCCAAAACCATAACCACGCTCGCCGTCCCAATAATCAAAATCATAGCGACGGGCAATTTCAGAACAACGCACCTTATCATTGACCATCCGTTCAATATAGTTACGCTTAGCTTTTTTGTGTAAAGGTGTGATGATATTAACAAGCTCTCCCATTTTTTATCCTTCTTTCGATTTAAGAGTTATATTAAATTTTCTAGCCACGCGATGGGCCACTTCTTGTAACAAATCCTTCCCTGGAATCAAGCCAATGTGCATCGGGACATACGACCTGGAAGGTGGGGCCTGCATGTACTGTAATTGATAACCATGGTTATTTTGTTTTTCAGCCATGAAAAAGTCTTGATAAGGCAGGCAAAAATCAGCTCCTGAATTCTTGCGAAGAACATAACAGACCGCGATGCCTTGTGTTTTTGTCCAATCTAACATATCCAATAATTCGTTAGATAATGGTAAATGAAATTGATTATCGCTTCCCGCGGGTGTCGGAACAGTTGAGATGACAATGTAGGAAGCATATAGGATCGAATAATTATTGGCTGCAGCCAGGCCCTCATAGAATGAAGCATCAAACATATAATAACCATTACCCTTAAAGACCATTTGAGCGCAGATCAACAAGCCACCAGGCTTACATAATTTATGCATCGTCCGATAAGCTTCAGGAGCATTAAAAGCATGTTCATTAGTCCCATAATCTGTCACTAAATCGTATTTCCCATAATGGGATTTATCTTCAAAAGGATAATTAAGGTCTAACGGCAACGCTCCATAATATTTATTTAGATCAACGCATGAGTATTGATTGATGCCCAATAATTCATAAAACAACCGGCTAGGTAATCGCGGGGATCCAGGCCAATTATTCAAAATGGCAAAATCTTCTCTTTTATAACCCTGGATTCCTGACATTTGGACAAAATTTTCGAAGTCTGATAGCTTTAGGTGAAGCTCTTGCGAACCCATTTCCATTACATGATGGACATCTTTAAATAATCCCTGGCGCCATAGTTCAAAGTTCAGCTTCACCATCGAAATCCCTAATCCCATATATTCTCCTTTTTATACAAATGTCCTTAATTGAAGGCCAAGCAATTGCTTGGTATCCACACAAATGTTTTGCACATCAATACCATAGTAGGACAAAAGATCCTCCTGTGATCCATAACGGTCTGCAAATACATCAGGAATACCGATGCGTTTAAAGCGTTTCACTGTGTTGAAATTAGCTTCAGCGATTGTCTCAGCAACCGCACTGCCTAGTCCTCCTATAATGGAATGTTCCTCCACCGTTAATACAACTGTTGTCTGACTCACATAATGTAATAATGTTTCAGTATCTAACGGCTTTACCGTTGGCATATGAAGGATGGCCGCCTCAATCCCTTCTTTAGCTAATATGTCTGCAGCTTTGATGGCCAGCCCCAAGGTAATACCGGTCGTAATCAGAAGGACGTCCTTGCCTTCACGGATGGGCATAGCCTTACCGATCTTAAAAGGGATATGGTCCGTGGATACAATCGGGTCTCCCCCTTTGGCAAGGCGGATATACATGGGGCCCTGATGGTCAACGGTCTGGACCATCAAGCGCTTCATCTCTTCTGCATCGCAAGGGGCAACGATGGTCATATTAGGGACAGCACGTAAGATGGCCAAATCATCAATGGCCAGATGCGTTGGTCCAAGTGGAGCATAAACCAGCCCGCCGCCATTAGCAATCAACCGAACGTTAACCTGATGCAAAGCCATGTCCAAAACAATTTGCTCGAAACACCGGCGGCTTAAAAAGGTGGCAATGGTATTGGCATAAACAATCTTGCCTTCCATGGCAAGACCGGCGGAAATACCGACTAAATTAGCTTCACTGACCCCTTCCATCAGAAAACGGTCAGGCATCTCATTCTTAAACTGTTTTAAAGTCTCATACCCAAGATCAGAACCGATAAAAAATATCCGTGGGTCATTTTTGGCCAACTCATAGACTTGATCAAGACATGTTTTACGCATAAATTACACCAGCTCCTTGAGCAATCCTTCGATTTCTTGATCGGTCACCTTATTTTTATGGTGCCACTTCAAATTATTCTCAACAAAACTCACACCCTTGCCCTTGATCGTATGACAAATAATAGCCGTTGGTTTTCCGGTTTCCAAAGGAAGCTTCTTGAAAGTTTCTCTTAATGCCGATACATCGTGCCCGTCGATTTCAATGGCTGCAAAGCCAAAAGCACGCCATTTGTCAGCAAAGGGTTCCATGTCTTGCACTTCCTTGGTCGACGCATAAGACTGATGTTTGTTATAATCCACCATCACGGTAAGTTTATCTAGCCGATGCTTGCCCGCGCACAAAGCTGCTTCCCAAACCGAGCCTTCATTGGATTCGCCATCCCCAATCACCACAAAGGTACGGTAATCTGATTTTTCAAAACGACCATTTAAGGCCATCCCCACCCCAATGGATAAGCCATGCCCAAGGCTGCCGGTGGAAGCTTCCACTCCAGGAATTTTATGCTCAGGATGTCCACCCAATAGGGCGTTAAAATCACAAAATTTCCATAACTCTGATTCTGGGAAAAAACCTTTGTCAGCTAAAATCGTATAAAGGGCTAAACAGCCATGGCCCTTGCTCAAAATACAGCGGTCACGCCCTGACCAATGGGGATTTTGAGGCTGATAACGCAAAACATCATCATAAAGCACCCGTAAAATCTCCACCAATGAAAAGGCGGCGCCCACGTGCCCCCGACGGCCGGCCTTTAAGATCTTAATGATGGTCTGCCGTAATTGCTTTGATCTAGTATCAAGTACGGTTGTATTCAATTTAGTTTCCATAGATGAAATCCTGATAAGTGTTCCTGATTTTATTGCTTAACTGTTTGGCTTTATCTAATTGTGTCAATCTCACCCGTGCTAGATC
>Ga0206849_1065_pt1 | contig 17136 bp, 18 predicted proteins | sample Alteio_BWOrgCont_15_FD_152892 | JGI IMG/M metagenome (GOLD analysis project Ga0206849, IMG submission 152892) | Enriched cells from forest soil in Barre Woods Harvard Forest LTER site, Petersham, Massachusetts, United States -... | ecosystem: Environmental > Terrestrial > Soil > Temperate forest >...
ATTTGCTGATTCAGCGTTTCCCCGTCGGGCGACATAAAAATGATTTCATCATAATCGCGCTCCGATCTTATTTTTTCAATACAATTGGCAAATGGCTCAATCGTCATTACCATGCCGCTGCCGCCGCCATAGGGGTAATCATCAACACTTTTTTGCTTTTGGGTTGAGTAATCGCGCAGGTTGTGCACATGTATTTCGGCTATTCCTTTTTTTTGGGCCCGCTGCAGAATAGAGTGTGCAAAAGGGCTTTCCAGCAATCCGGGCAAAACGGTGATGATATCAAAACGCATGGGGCAAAGATAGGTTTTTTGGGAGGCGAAAGGTGAAAGGTTAGGAAGAAGAGGTTAGCGATTGGAGATTAGAGATTAGTTTAAAATAAATGCCTTATGTCTCGAGTAAAATAACAGTTAAAAAATTAAATTAAATTTATCCGCCAATTGGCGGACGCAAAGAAGGCTCAAAGAACCCAGAGAAAAATTGACAAACTACGGGCGCTTTGTGGTCTCTGTGTTTCCCCTTTGCGCTCTCTGTGGTAAAATTCTGCACAGTTTAGTTATATAGAAGTTAGGCCAATCTTTTTTGAATGCTTTTTTCGCAGCCTGAATAACTGGTAATAAAAAACGATGATAAAAATGACTTGAAGGCTGACGAGGAAAATGTTTAGTATTACCCAATATTCAATACCGTAATAAACCCAGGTGGCAATTAAAACCAAACTATAATTTATATAAACAGCAATTTGCATGGCCTTCAGCCTGACTTTTTTTATAGCTCCGATCTCGTTTTTCTCCTGCGACCAAAGCCACAGCAAAAGACAGGGAAGGAATAATATAAACGCATCAGAATAGTCGTTGCTTATTTTAAACAAAGGAATCGTTATAGCTACTCCGAGTATGATAAACGATATGGAAGTTATTTTACCTATTTGGTTATACGGGGTATGCGGAAGCAGATTTAATACTTTGTTTTGTTTGCCTTTTTTTGATCTGTACCGCAAATACCAGAACCGGCCTGTAAACAGAAATAAAGGAATAAATAAATTATATTCAACTACGGCGGTCGAAAAATTATGCTGCATAATAACCAGCGCTTTAAATGTGTAGCCGATATACTGAATTATCCAAAATAGCGACACCAGTAAACAATCAGCCAATACCGCCCAGTATAAAGCATTAAGACGGAGTCTTCCTGTTAAATCACTTTCGTTTTTTAACCTCGAAAAGCCGATAAAAATAAGGCCGGTTATTTCAAGCGTTGTGCCCAGTTCGTCAGTAAGGTTACCATGTCCATAATCCAAAAAAGAAATAACAAGGTCGCTGTATACAAAAATGTAACCCAATACCAGCCCTGCCACTGCCAGCGTAAAGCCGATTATTTTAAAAACAGGCGGAAATAAAAGGTTTGATTTCATCAGGTAAGACAGCCTGGATTAAGGCGATTTGAAAGTAAGAAATTTATTTCAAATCAGGACTGCTACAATTTCCTGCAAATTTCCCAGTGATGGCCAAAGGGATCTTTTATCCGCCCAAGCCTGTAACCGTAATCCTGGTCGGCAACCGGGTAAATTTCTTCGGCGCCTGCTGCGATTGCTTGCTTCGCCACTGTGTCAGGATCGGCAACAACAAGTCCCATTCTTATCGTACTGCCTCCTAACGTTTCGGGACTAAAATTTTCGTGTTCCGGTGACTCATCAGCCACAAGGAAATGCGCGCCATTAATTGAAAGCTCGGCCACTACGCTGCCATCAGGGTCGGTTAAACAGAATAATACTTCAGCGCCAAACGCTTTTTTATAAAATTCGACCGCCGCCGCACCGCGCCGCACCGACAAGGTTGGTAAAAAACCGGTCTGAAAATCTTCCTTACGCTGGTTTTTCATAAAGTCTTAACATATACCATTTTCTATTTGTCAAATATCACGAAACCGACTTCACAAAATTATCCAAAGCTTCCTGGCTCAGCAGCCTTTCAATAATCCAATGATGTCCGAAGGGGTCTGTTATCTCGGCCTGCCGATAGCCATAGGGATAATCAATAACCGGCGAAAGGACAATGGCCCCGGCCGCTACGGCCTGTTCCACCATCGCCTGCACATCTTCAACAGTAAGACCGATAGTCACTGTTGTATTGCCGGCTTTGTCCGGACTTAAGCTTCTGGCGCCTTCTTCATGCAGACGGAATATAGCACCGTTTATCGAAAATGCCATCACATGAACACTGCCGTCATCATTGTTAAGCCGCCACAATTCAACAGCCCCGAAAGCTTTTTTATAAAATCCGATATCGGTAATACCGCTGCTTATTGATAACACCGGTACAAATGTGGTTTTTGTTTCCATTTCTATGTTATTCATTTCTCGTCCTGGTTCTTGATTCCTGGCTCTTGATTCTATCTTTAATCGCCCTCCTCCAACATAAATACTTCTTCAAGCGGCTTACCGAAGACCCTTGCAATTTTTAAAGCCAGTACAGTTGAAGGTACGTATTTATTGCTTTCGATAGTATTGATAGTTTGGCGCGATACGCCGACCTTTTCAGCAAGGTCAGCCTGGGTAATATCTTTTATGGCGCGTTCCACGCGGATATTATTTTTCATGGCTATCCCTCCCTGCTTAGTGAACGGTTAAGCCTGAATATTACCCACCTGAACCTGATTATAAAAAAGATGAGCGGTACCCAAAGGTTAAGCTCAAGGATGTGCGCAATATCATAAATAAAAATAAGGCTGGCGATTAAAATAAAATAATTTACAAAAATCGCCCAGCGCAGGGAATCCAGGCGTATCTGCCATATCTGCTCATCCTCGAGTTTTTCCCGCGAGAAAGCCACGATAAACAGGCCGAGCGCCGTAACCAGCGATGTACAAATAAAAAACAGGTGTTCACCGGTAAAAAGGGCAGCATTAGCAGCTGGTTGGTCTAAAGGGTTTATCATCCCGTTCGCTCTGCCAATAATAGACATCGGCACATGTGCAATAACCAGCCCCCAGCCAAGGTAGCGGCACCAGTAGGGGAATAACAACTTCGGTTTCATTGTATGTAAAGTTTAATTTACCAAATGTAAAATAAACTTTACAAATGTCAAGTATTTTTGACAAAATATTTTATCGTTGTAAAGACGCAATATTTTGCGTCTCGGAATTTTGCGTCTCGGACCGAACATTATAGTTCCGGTTAAATTGTGAGGCATTTTGGTCGGAGACGCAAAATATTGCGTCTCTACAAAAAACACATATATTACTCCAAATAAATATCCAATAAGCCCTCAGGCAGGTTTACCAGTACAATGTTTTTAACCACATCAATACTTTTTATAATATCTTCGTTCAGCGGGAAAAGCACTTCGCAATTTTTGTAGTTAACGGCAGCAATAAATTGTTTTGGATATTCGTGCACATCGGTAATAACGCCAAGTTCGCCTTCATCTTCGTCAATCGCGGTAAAACCGGCCAGATCCATCAAAGTAAACTCGCTTTTTTTCTTTTTAGGTTTTAACTTATTGGGGAGGTAAATATGCTTTTTTACAAGCAGGAATGCTTTATCAATGGTATCAACGTCTTCCAAAACCAGGTAAGCTGCATTTTTTTGAAGATATTTTATTGAGCTGACAAAGTAGGGTACAAGTTTGCCGGTTATCTCAATAAAAATAGTATTGAACTTTATGTTTTCAAGGCCATCAAAGTCAACATACAGGTGTAACTCGCCTTTTAGGCCTTTAGGCTTTAGTATGGTGCCTACGCGGAAATGGTCTTCTGTTGTCATGCTATATTGCCTGGTTTTAATGGCGTATAGCGATGGGTTGAGACGCTGAATGTTCGAAAGAATTTTTAAGAGGCGACGGACACGTGCGATTCCCGCCTTGGGGCGGGTGCCAGGGTGGGGTTTAGTGGACTATTTTACCCCTTCCTCCTCCTTCCCCCAATGTCATTAAGTTAAGAAAATTTACACAGGCAGCCCATGCTTTTTAGCCCCACCTAAACGGCGAAGCCCTCACTCATCCTCCCCGGTAGGGAGGACTTAAAAAAGGACGCCACCGAAGCTAAAGTCTCCCCTACCGGGGGAGATTTAGAGGGGGCTAAATCTCAGGATTTCCTTAACTTAATGACATTGACACCCGCCCCAGGGCGGGAATCGCGCGGGTCCACCGCTTCTTAAAAAACTCTCTCCAACACTCTATGTTTAAAACCTATCGCTATCAGTAAAAATAAAAATGGCGAAAGCCCTGTATAGGATCTTCGCCATTAAATACTATAAATATTTTAAAACTATTCAGCGCTTTCAGCTTCCGGTTCAGCAGCAGCTTCTTCGGCCGGTGCTTCAACTTCTTCAACAGGCGGCGTGTTTTTTGCAACAATAGCGGCAGCTTTTGCTTCTTTTTTCTTAGCTTCTGCAGCTAAAGCGGCTTTGCGTGCATCTTCTTTTGCCGACACCAGGCCTGTTTTCTTGCCGGTGATCTTGCCATCTTTATGATCAAGCCATTCCTGGAATTTTGTTTCAACCTGCTCTTCGGTCAAAGCGCCTTTTTTAAGGCCGCCCTGCAGGTGCTTTTTGTACATTACCCCTTTGTACGATAGTATCGCACGGCAGGTATCTGTTGGTTGCGCGCCATCATTTACCCAATCAAGGGTTTTATCAAAATTAATTTCGATAGTTGCAGGATTGGTGTTCGGGTTGTATGATCCTAAACGCTCAATAAAACGCCCGTCTCTCGGTGCGCGTGCATCCGCTACCACGATATAGTAAAAAGGCTTTCCTTTTTTACCGTGTCTTTGCAATCTGATTTTAGTTGCCATTTCTTCTTTTTATGTATTCAACATTGTCCCCGGAGTCCTTTCTGCGGGGATGCAAAGGTAGATAAATTTATTTTAATAAAAAAAAGTTTTGTTTAACGACATTGCGCCCCAGGCTTGCGCGGTCGCCTATATTCAACCGCTATTCCCCTTTCAAATAAAATAAGTACCTTTATAGCTATCCCCAGATAGCTTTATTTAAATATGCCCGATTCTCTTCATCCTGAATTAAATGAGTGCACATTAGCCTTTGACCTGGATAAACACAAGTTCCTGTTCATCAGCAACAATGTATCGGGCGTTTTGGGTTATTCGGCAGCTGATTTTTATCATAATACAAACCTGCTTTACGAAAATATCGATCCCCGTTACCAGGATAGTGTAAAAACACAGACAGGCAGATTGGTTGAAGGCGCCGCGATTGAATTGTATTATAAGTTTATTGCGCCCGGCGGACAGGTAAAAGGTATTTATGAAAGAAAAAGCCTCATCACAGATCAGCATTCGGGGCATAAAATTTTGTTAAGCACCATCAGGGACCACCTGCCCGAAAAACTCCGCTTGCAGGATGATGCCAAATTGCGCGAGAAATTCCTGAATTCGGTGATTGACTCTCAAACCAATTTTTTAATACGTTTTGATGCAATCGGCTGCTTTACCTTTGCAAACAAACAGTTTTTAAAAATACTCGGCTATAAAAAAACCGAACTGACCGGAAAGCACTTTTCGATAGTAACCATCCCCGAAGAAAAAGATATATGCGAAAAGGCCTTTCATAATTGCATGAATAACCCCGGAAAAGTTGTGCGCCTGGTCCATAAAAAAAAGGCTAAAGACGGCACCCTTTTCGATACCGAGTGGGAATTCACCGCAATTACCAACGACGACGGTATTGTTACCGACATCCAGGGCATCGGGCATGATATAACCAGTAAAAACAGCATCGAAAAAGAGATAAAAAAAACTGCCCAAAAGTTCGAAAACTTTATTGAAAGCATTAGTGATTGCTTTTTTATCATCAATAACGACTGGAAATTTGTGAAGGCAAACGCGGCATTTGAAAGAGTTTGCGGCATACCCCGCAATGTGATGTTAGGCAAAGTAATTTGGGATTTGTTCCCCGGCCTGCTGACTACAAAGTTTGAGCAAGCTTACAAGCAAGCCGTCATAGATAATGAAAGGGTGCAGTTTACGGAGTATTTTGAACCATTAAATATGTGGTTCAACACCAGCGCATACCCTTCATCAGATGGCCTGACAGTTTTTGTAAGGAATGTTACCGAGGGCAAACGTGCACAGGAAGAAGCTATCCGTACAAAAAACAGCCTCGAAGCCCTGATCAACAATACCGGGGACCTGATCTGGTCGGTTGACAGCGAAACGCGGTATGTTTACATGAACAAATCGTACCGGAGCCTGATAGCGCGTATAACCGGTGTTGAACCGAAAGAAGGCGACTACTCCTATTTGCATAAGGGTTACACTGCCGATGAAATTGAAAAATGGAATCAATATTACCACCGCGCACTCGCCGGCGAGCGGTATACCATCATCAGCGAAAGCACCGACCTGCTTACCAACCAAATGCTCAGTTTTGAGATAAGTTTTAATCCTATTTACAAAACCAAAGGCGATGTTACCGGCGTTGGGTGCTTTTCGCATGATATTACTGAACTGCTCGCAACAGAAAAAGCCATCATTGATCAAAACGAGCGGCTGCGCCAGATCGCCTCGTTAACCTCGCACGAGTTGCGGCGACCCGTTGCAAGTATGCTCGGGCTGATCAATATTATGGACAGGAGCAATTTTTTCAACCCCGACAACAAAGAAGTAATTGAACACCTGTTAACCGTGGGCAATGAAATTGATGAAGTGATACGCCTTATAATTGATAAAACTTTTATGGATGTTCCTTTAAAAAACAAATATCAATCGCCCTGAAAGCAGTACCTGCGATTTTTCTGGCATTTATTTTTACTTTAGCTTTAACGAGCCTCTTATACCCTATTATAAAGACCAGTAACGGATTTTAAAGATGAGAATCAGACAAAGTTTTCTTTTATCATCAATATTTCTTTTGATGTCCACAGCTTCAGTGCTGGCGCAAAACAAAACCGCAAAACCAGTAAGCCCAAATGCATCTCCCGAAGCTACGGCGCTTTTGCAATTACTTTACAGTTTATCCGGAAAATATACGCTTACCGGGCAGCATAATTTCCCCATGGCAAGAGACCGCAACTCCAAATTCGCTGCGAGTTATACCGGCAAAACGCCTGTGATTTGGAGCATAGATTTCGGCTTTGCCAAAAAGGGTGATAAAGATTCGTACCTGGAAAGGGCCGCTAATGTTGAAGAGGCCAAAAGGCAAAATAAAATGGGCGCCATTGTTACCATGTGCTGGCATGCTGTACCGCCTACAGCGAGCGAACCTGTTACTTTTCAGCCGGTTGCCGGGGCCGACCCGAACGCCCTGGCCAGTGTGCAGGGCCGGTTAACCGATCAACAATATAAGGATATACTTACCCCCGGCACCGAACTCAACAAAAAATGGATGGCCCAGGTTGATACCATTGCTTTTTATTTAAAGCAGTTGCAAAAGGCCCATGTGCCGGTTCTTTGGCGCCCTTATCACGAAATGAACGGCAACTGGTTTTGGTGGGGAAACAGGACCGGCCAGTATAGCACGCAGGCCCTTTACCGTCAAATTTTTGACCGGCTGGTTAATTATCATAAACTCGATAATCTTATCTGGGTTTGGAGTGTCGACAGGCCGACCAGGGCGGGAATGGAATTTTCAAACTTTTATCCGGGTGATAATTATCTCGATATCCTCGCATTGGATGTTTACGGCTCCGATTTTAAACAGGACTATTACGACCAACTGCTTGTACTATCACAAGGTAAACCAATTACGCTGGCTGAAGTCGGTACGCCGCCTACCCCTGAAATCCTGGAAAAACAGCCGAAATGGAGCTATTGGGTCATTTGGGCGGGCATGACACACGGTACACCCAAAAAGCAGTTTGAGGCTTTGGCTAATGACCCCCAGGTGCTGGGTTTGCATGACGCCGCCTATATTAACGCGGTAAATCCTTTCCGTGCAAAAATTGGCGAACTGCTGCTACCATTAAACCAGCCGGCTGATTTTTCGGGCGAATGGGTACTAAACGAAAGTAAAAGCAATTTAGGCGTCCAGGGGGCAGGCAATTTGCCACATAAATTAAAGATCGATCAAAAGGATACCGAGATTTACGTGCAGCGGTACTTTATTGAAGAATGGCGCGATGACCGCGTGAGTGAAGACAAAATGACGCTGACCGGCAAAGAAACCAAATCGGATTTTTATGGTTCGCCGCGGGGAATCATCGCCGGCCTTTCTGCAAACCTGGATACGCTGAATACAACAACGATAGTAATTCTAAATCGTGGCGGGCAAACTACGCGAATGACAACCACCGAAATCTGGGCACTTCAAAACCATGGGAACGAACTATCCATCGCTCAATCCTCCATTTCCCCGCAAGGAAGCAGAAAAATTATGATGGTTTTTGATAGGGAGTAGGGGGAAATTAGAGGTTAGAGATTAGAGACCGGAGATTAGAAATTAAAAGAAACAAGAGACTAATAAATAATCAACTAATCCAGTCAACGTCAAGCCCGACAAGGTTCTTTAAAGCCTGTTTTCCGCTTGTTGTAACGGCAATAGCACGGGTGTTGGCTTTCCTCGCTATCCATTTATTGTCAAAAAACGAATTACATACCGAAGCCCCCAATGCCCCCGCCAGGTGCGGTGTGCGCTCGCTCCAGTCGAGGCAGCCAAACGCAAACCTTCTTCGTTTATTGGCCAGCATAGTTAAATCAACGCCAAGGCCACTAAAAACCCCGGCAGCATCGGGGCCGAGTTCCAGCTCTTTCGAAAAGAATTGCCCGTCCTTGCCTGCTATTCCTTCCGGGTGTTGAATAGCCTTTTTTTCTACAAGTTTTTCAAACAGGGCAACGCCAAACTTTCCTGCCAGATGGTCGTAACACGTACGGGCGCATTGTATCGGCTTGATCATTTTTTGCGGTTTTGTCGAATTATTTTGCTGCATGTTATATAATAATTCAATAAGCTGGGCAACGTCATGGTTTGCAAGCTCATATATCTTTTGCCGCCCGGCAGACGAGCTCTTAATCAACCCGGCATTTTTTAACACCGCCAGGTGGTTTGATAAATTACTTTGTGAAACATCCAGGTGGCTTATTATTTCGCTTACCGAAGCCGGCCCCTGCATCAAAAACAACATGGCCGATAACCTCATCGGATCGGCAATTGCCGATGTGGTTGTGAAAATATTTAATTTATCCATAACCCAAAGTTACCGCATAAACACGCATCATATATCATTAGTGAGTGATGTGTTGTTGCAAAGAATGAGAAAAAAAATTAAAATAAATTTGCGTAAGTAAACGCTTACATATATATTTGTAAGCGATTACTTACATATTGAAAAGGATTTTGATGAGAAGAGATGTTTTCCAGGCAATTGCCGACCCGAACAGGAGGATTATACTAAGCATGTTATCAGACGGCCGGCTGAATGTTAACCAGGTAGCTGATAACTTTAATATCACGCGGTCGGCAGTTTCACAGCATATGAAGATTTTGACCGAGTGCGGACTGGTAACCATCAGCAAAAAAGGCAGGGAGCGGTATTGTGAAGCCAAACTTGATAAGCTGAGTGAAATATGGGACTGGCTCAACCAGTATAAAAAATTCTGGGAGGGTAAGTTTGACGCAATGGAACAAGTATTAAAGGAAATACAAACTAAAAATAAAAAAGATGGCGACAAAAAATGAGCTGATTGACAATCCTGTAAGACAGGAAGTTAATATTACACGCATATTTGATGCACCCAGGGAACTGGTATTTAAAATGTGGACAGACCCCGAACTTTTAAAAACATGGTGGGGGCCAAAGGGTTTTACAAATCCTGTTTGTAATTTTGACGTACGCGCGGGCGGGAACATACATGTAGTTATGCAGGGCCCTGATGGCACGCGGTATCCGATGGGCGGTTATTACCACGAAATAATTGAACCTGAGCGAATTGTTTTTACCAGTTTAAAGGAAGATGATGAAGGCAATGCAGAGATCGAAGTGCATAATACGGTAACGTTTTCCGACGAAAACGGCAAAACAAGGATGACATTGCACGCAGTAGTGATGAAATCAACTCCTGAAGCTGTGGCTGCGATACAGGGTATGAATACAGGCTGGAATCAAAGCATTGATCGTTTTGCCGATCTGCTGGCTTCTATCAATAAATAAAATTGACAAATGAATACAGTAATTTCAAAAGACGGCACGGCCATAGCTTACGATCAGTTGGGAAATGGGGAGCCGGTAATCCTGGTTGACGGGGCTATGTGCAGCCGGGCCTTCGGGCCGATGCCCGAACTGGCAAAACTGCTGGCGCCGCAATTCACGGTTATAAACTACGACCGCCGCGGCCGAAACGACAGCGGCGATACCCAGCCCTATGCCCCCGAACGGGAAATAGAGGATCTTGATGCATTAATTCAAGTGGCGGGCGGTTCCGCTTTTGTGGCAGGCATATCTTCGGGCGCGGCCCTGGGGCTTTCGGCTGCAGCAAGTGGCCTTAGCATTAAAAAACTTGTGCTGTACGAGCCTCCTTATATGGTTGATAAAACCGGGCCACAGACGCCGCCTGATTCTGAGGCGCAGCTCAAAGCTTTGATTGCCGCGGGGCGCAGGGGCGATGCTGTCAAATTCTTTATAAAGGATATGGTTGGCGTGCCCGCCTTCTTTGTATTCATTATGCGGCTTATGCCGGTATTTTCAAAACTTAAAGCTGTTGCGCACACTTTACCGTATGATGCTGCCATTTTGGGCGACTTTTCATTGCCGGCCCAAAAAGCCGCTTCGGTGAAAGTATCAACGCTGGTGGGCGTTGGCGAAAAGACCCAGCCCAGGCTGCTAAAAAGCGCAAAGCAATTGGCCGAAATTATGCCAAACAGCGAGTTGCAAATATTTAAAGGGCAAACCCACAATATATCAATGAAGGTATTCGCCCCGGCGCTAATTGAGTTTTTTGGGAAATAACTTAGGGAAAGAATCAAGAGCCAGGAAGCAAGAGCCAAGAAACAAGGCATATTTATTTCCTGACTCTTGGCTCTTGATTCCTGGCTCTTTTTTTCACTCCTTCAAATAATCAAACCTCAATACAATGTCATTTCAAGCATATCTCGATAACATTAAAGCAAAAACAGGTAAATCGGCAGACGATTTTAGGTTGATGGCCGCCGAAAAAGGTCTCACAAAAACACCCGATATAATGGCTTGGCTTAAGTCCGACTTCGGGCTTGGTCACGGGCATGCTATGGCCATTGTACATCTTATTGTTCATGATGAACACCGCAAAGCGGGTCCGGATGAAAAGGCAGCTGCGCTGTTTGCCGGAAATAAAGCAGTATGGCGGAAAAGCTACGATGAAATTGCTGAGAAAATTACAACTTTTGGGCCGGACACCGCAACTTCTGCCGGTCAAACCTACATCAATTTGCTGCGCAAGGGCAAAAAATTTGCTATCGTTCAGCCTTCATCAGGCGACAGGCTGGACGTTGGCATTAAATTAAAAGGAGTTGCTGCTGAGGGCCGGTTTGAAGAAGCCGGGAACTGGAATGCAATGGTAACCCATCGTGTACGAATCTCCGATCCTGAGCAAATAGATGCGGAATTGTTTGATTGGCTAAAGAGCGCTTATAGCGCTGCTTAACACTTGGCCAATATCCGGGATATTGATTTATTGACCGTCTTTTTCATCATCTTCCACAATGGTTTTATCGGTTATGTCTCTTATGATATCGTCAAGTTCATTTGCCGATAAAAACATATAATCGAGCATCTTTTTTTTATCCGCCTCGTTTTCGGCCGTTAAATCTTTAATAAGAGGGATCAGGCCCAATATCCTGGCAAGCGGCGCCCTCACAATGTGTGATTGTATCCACGATATCTCCCGGAGCTTTTCATTTTGCCTTTCAATGGCTTTTATATAATTCAACCGTTCGGTAATATCGGTAGCAATGGTGACTTTAGCTTCCTTTCCTTTAAAACGGAGAAAATTGGCTTGAATATCAACTTCTATAACCTGGCCGTTTTTCTTTAAATGCCTGTATATCCCCAAACTACTGTTTTTATGTTCTTGATTATCCCTTAAAAGCCCCGCTTCAAAAACCGGGACATCCTGGGGCGGCCTTATATCTTTCAGGGTCATCCTTAAAAGCTCCTCCCTTGTATAGCCGTAATGCCTAACAAATGCTTCATTAGCATCCAGAAAATTTAATGTTTCCAATTCAAAAACATACATCGGGAGCGGGCTCAAATGAAATAGCTCGCTATATTTTTTTTCAGACTCTTCCAGTTCGGCGACCGATTTTTTTCTTTCGGAGCTATACCTGATACTTTTGTATAAGGATAAAGATGTCAATTCATCTTTTAAAATATAATCTGAAACGCCCAGGGAAAGAGATTTTACACCAAATGCAAAATCGGCATATCCCGTTAAAACAATAACAGGCGCCCCTTTACAAATTTCAATTATTTCTTTTATCAGCGGTTCGCCTGTTTTATCAGGCAACGAGAGATCTAAAAGTATAATATCAAAGCCGCACCGGCCGTCAACCAATATTTCATGTGCTGTTTTGTAATTCTCGGCCCGGCGAATTACCGGAGCTTCTATTTTTTCAAATAAAAAATCCTCCACTAAAGCAAAATCGCCCGGATTATCTTCAATAATCAGGATATTAAAACAAGCCTTATCTATTGCCATGCTCTTAGTTCACCGGGATGGAAACAATATTAATCCAAAAGTCTTCGATCTTAGTTATCGCCTTCATAAAGTCTGAAACATCAATTGGTTTTGTGATATAACAATTCACATAGTTTCTATAGGATAACAGAATGTCTTTTTCGGACGACGAGGTGGTTAACATAATAACAGGGATACTCTTAAATTTTTCACTGTTTTTTATAAACATTAATACCTCATGGCCGCTTATTTTAGGGAGGTTTATGTCAAGCAAAACAAGGTCGGGATGCAGGTCGCTATTATCAAGTTCTTTAAAAAAGTTAATAGCTTCCTCACCGTTCCTTATTACATTAATTTTGTTAACAATCTTACTTTCTTCAAAAGCTTCTGTTGTGAGCAATATATCGCCTTCATTGTCTTCAACCAGCAAAATGTTTATCGACTTCATATTTTTTGTTTTAAGGGGTATGATAACCTGGTTTCTTATTCGCTTAATCTTTAAATCTTTGGGGTATTGTGGCAATGTTGATCCAAAAATCTTCAATTTTACCAATGGCATAAATGAAATCTGCAACATCAACCGGCTTTGTTATGTAACAGTTCGCCTGGTTTTTGTAGCATAACACAATGTCTTTTTTTGATGATGAGGTGGTCAACATTATAACGGGAATACTTTTAAATCTTTCATTAGCTTTTAAATAAACAAGTACTTCGTGCCCGCTCATTTTAGGTAGGTTTATGTCCAATAAAACCAGGTCAGGAGCTTTTGCCTGCCTTTGCATGCTTGTAAAAAAACTTATAGCAGCAGCTCCGTCCCTTATCACGCTGATCTTATTCCTTATCCTGCTTTCTTCAAAGGCATCAATAGCCAGTATTATATCGCCCTCATTGTCCTCTACCAGCAAAATGTCTATTGGTTTCATGATTTGTTGTTTTTAAATAATGTAAAATAAAATGTACTGCCCTGTCCTTCTGCCGACTCTATCCATATTTTCCCGCCAAGGTTTTCGATAATTTTTTTTGTAATTGCCAAACCCATCCCGGTGCCCGAATATTCGTCCTTATTATGCAGACGCTGAAAAATTATAAATACCTTTTCAAAATAAGCCGGATCAATGCCTATCCCATTGTCCTTAACCGAAACTGTCCAATGGTCGACTGCCTCTTCACACAAAATATTTATAACCGGTTTTGTGCCGGGTTTTAGGTACTTTAAGCTATTGCCAATCAAGTTTTGAAGCACCTGCCGCATGGGGGTCTTGTAAGTTTGCACCACGGGCAGGTTATCAAATAATATCTTTGCCCCCTTTTCTTCAATCTGTTTCCTGAAAAGAGCGAGTATTTCATTAACTAATTTATTGAGGTCCAATTCTTCCAGGTCATCTTCCGTACGTCCGACCCTCGAAAACTCCAGCAGGTCCAAAATTATCTGCCGCATGCGCTTGGCGCCGTCGACAGCAAAATGTATATATTGCTTGCCCTTGTCATCCACCACATCGCCGTATTTCTTTTCTAATTGAGTAAGGAAACTTGTTACCATCCGGAGGGGCTCCTGCAGGTCGTGCGACGCTACATAAGCAAATTGCTCCAATTCGGCATTTGACGTTGCCAGTTCTTTTGTATGTTTTTTGAGGCTTTGATTTAGCTCTTTTAAAAGGATCTCAGAGGTCTTACGGTCAGTTACGTCTTTGAAATAAACCGACAAGCCGGTTTCCGATGGGTAGGCGCTTATTTCGTACCATTTATTTAAAGCAGCGTAATAGTCCTCAAAATGAGCCGCCACATTTGTTTCAGCAGCTTCATGATATTTTTTGTACGATTCGGAACCGATAGAGTCTGAAAATATTTCCCATAGGTTGTGGCCAAGTATTTTTTCTTTGGCTGTCATTAAAACCTTTTCGGCCATGTTATTCCAATAGGTTACCACCCAATTTCTATCAACTGCAAAAAAAGCATCATCAATACTTTCCAATATGGTGTTCCGTTCTTCAAGGGCTGCCATAGCCAACGATTCAGCTTTTTTACGGCCCGTTACGTTCCTCATATAGGCTGTAAATCCATTTGCACCAGGGTAAACGTTTGCATCTAACCATAAATCGTGATGCGAAGTATAATACTCAAAATGCGCCGATCGTCCCGTATCAATAACCTGGCAATAGTATTTATAAGCTTCCGTATCAGTCAAATAGGGGTACTCTTCTAACAAACTACGGTTAACGATCTCGCTTTTCGGTTTACTGAAAACCTTCTCAGCCATGTTGTTCCAATAGGTCACCACCCAATTCTTGTCAACCGCAAAAAAGGCATCGTCGATACTTTCCAATATCGTGTTCCTTTCTTCAAGAGCGGAAGTAGCCAGCACTTCGGCTTTTTTACGGGTAGTAACATCCTTAATATAAACCGTAAGGCCATTAACAGCAGGATAAATGCTTGATTCGAGCCACAGGTCATACGATTCGCTATAATGTTCGAGGTGGTCCGCACGACCAGTATCTATCGCTTCAAAATATTTATGGTATGTTTCGGAGCCAACCCAATCGGGAAATTGTTCCATTAAATTATAATGCATCATTTCACTTTTCGGTTTTCCAAAAAGCTTTTCTGCGGCGCTGTTCCAGTAAGTTACCACCCAGTTTTTATCAACCGCAAAAAAAGCATCATCAATGCTCTCTAATATGGTGTTCCTTTCTTCAAGCGCCTTTATAGCGCCAAGCTCAGCTTTCTTACGCGAATCAATATCCTGAATACTCCCATATATCCGCCGGCATTTGCCATCGGCAAATTCAGTTTCAACAATAATCCTTACCCATTTGGTATTACCTTTCGCGGTAATAATTTGCAGCTCAACATCGCCGGGGGCGCCATATTGCATAGCATCCGACATTATTTTTAAAATGATTTTCCTGGTCCCGGCATCAGCGGCGAATTTGGCAACATTATCAATATTCAGTTCAAGGTCGGGGGCGGCCTCAAAAATCTCCCTGGTCATCTCCGACCAGTGAACAGCTCCTTTTTCTAAATCTATCTCCCATCCGCCTATACGGGCAAGGGTGCTTGCTTTGTGCAGCAGCTCTTCTAATTCCTTTTTATCCGTAATATCCCTGGCTACGCAAAATAATAACCCTTCTTCAGAAGCACTGGTCGCCGTCCAGGCAAGCCATCTTATTTTGCCCGATTTAGCGATATACCTATTCTCAAAATACCATGAGGGTGAGCCCCCTACCATTTTTTTAATTTCGGTACTTGTGGGATTACGGTCCTCGGGGTGAACAAACTCTAAAAATGGCGTGCTTAAAAGTTCTTCCCCGGTATAACCGAGCAGCGTACTCATTGCAGGGTTAATTTTTTTAAAGTACCCGTCAATACCCGCTGTACAAATAATATCCGGCGCTAAGGTGAATATCTGGTAATTTTCCTCTTCGAGCTGTTTACGTTTAATTTCGCCGCCAAGGTGTATGCCGATATTCTCCGATAAAACAGAAAAACTTTTTTCCGACTTTTCATCAGTGTCTAAACCAAGTATTAAAACCCCGATAATTTCCTTATTGTAGCATAAAGGCAAGCCAAACATCGTTTTAAGCCCGGCTTTTTTGGCGGCTGCCCGGCGCACAAATTTTTCATTTTCATCAATGTTCCGCCAAAATTGGCTTTCACCACTCTCCCAAACAACCCCGGGCAGGCCCTCGCCTTTGCCGAAGCTTTTTAAGTTGGCAGTTTCATTGAAAAATTCATTTATTTGAAGGTTTGACGAGAATTTAGCTTTTTGATTAATCTTCGTTTTATAATGGCCGATTAACCATAGTTCGGCCAAACTAAAACGGGCTAACCCAACCAGGTACTCCGCCACTTTATCCAATGCTTCATTTAAGCCTGTTTGTTCGCCGAAAATCAGGCTTATTTCATTCATCAAAGCTCTCTGCTGCTCAGCATTTTTTCTTACTGAAATATCCCTGATGAATACTGACACGCCGTTTCCTGAAGGGTAAACCCGGTTTTCCTGCCATAGATTTAACGGAGCGTAATAATCTTCGTTACAAACGTATTTTCTTTCTGTAAAAGCTGTTTGTATAGCATTATGGGTTGCTGAACCCACGGCGTCAGGGAAAAGCTCCCATATGTTTTTACCGATAAGCGATCCGGGGCTGGCGCCAATTATTTCCCCGAGTTTTTTGTTGGCGTAGGTGTAGCACAAGTTTTCGTCCAGGGCAAAAAAGCCGTCGGTGATATTTTCGAGCAGGTCTTCAATTTGCGCTGTCTTTTTATTGATCTCCTCTTCTGCAAGTTTAACCGTGGTAATGTCATATATCAGCGAATAAAAACCTTTGATCTTACCGTCTTCTTTATCGGGCAAATATTGGGTATCGGTAAATATCTTTTGCCCGTTGCTTTTATAAAAAGTGCGTTCAAACCTCTCGGCTTCCCCCTTTAAAACATTTTTAATATGATTTTCATGCAGCTTATATTCTTCCGCGCCCAGCAGGTCGGGCTTTTTCAAACCTATTATCTCATCCGCTTGTTTTTCAAACCAATCCATGT
>Ga0206849_1066_pt1 | contig 16903 bp, 15 predicted proteins | sample Alteio_BWOrgCont_15_FD_152892 | JGI IMG/M metagenome (GOLD analysis project Ga0206849, IMG submission 152892) | Enriched cells from forest soil in Barre Woods Harvard Forest LTER site, Petersham, Massachusetts, United States -... | ecosystem: Environmental > Terrestrial > Soil > Temperate forest >...
CGTTTACTTAAAACTAATTGAAATGAGAATCCCGTTTTTCCTGCTTTTATTTACCTGCTTTTTTTTAACCGCAAATGCCCAGCTTAACACAGCAAAACTTTTTGGCGACCACATGGTGCTTCAACGTAATCAGCCCGTGCCGGTATGGGGCTGGTGCGCAAAAAAAGCTAAAGTAGTTGTTGAGTTTAACGGCCAGTCGGTTGGCGCAAAGGCTGACGACCAGGGGTACTGGAAAGCGGTATTAAGTCCCATGAAGGAAGGCGGGCCCTATGTAATGAAAATATACTTTGTTTTCGCTGCCATATCTCTTTATATGTGTTCTTTTCGTCTGCTCCTAAATCCCGGTATTTTTGGATGTGATTTTTCCATGGTTTTTGGAGGATATTATTCATCATTTTTCTGTTTTTCAACTACACCCAATTCAGCACCAAACAAAGCGAGCACTTTATTAACTGTGTCCATTCGCAGTGTCGCTTTTCCCTGTTCCATTTCTCTTACAACACGTAGCCCAACGCCCGCTTTTAATGCCATGTCTGTTTGTGTTAAATTACAGGCTTTTCTTTTTGCCTTCAGAAAACTACTTAACATGTTTATACCCTTTCGGGTGTAAAACTACAAAATAAAATTAATATATACCCTTTCGGGTATATGTTTTTTATTTTAGCTTATTTTATACCCTATCGGGTGCAGGTTGTGTCATCAAGTCCTGCCTTTCCCCCATCCGTTTTAGCCTCAGTCCAACCACTGCAGCTATAATAATGGTAATCCCAGCCGTAATAACTGCAACCAGCCTGAAGGATTGCTCAAACGCCATCCGCGCAACGATCAGCAAGTCATCACTCTGCCGGCGGGGTAATTTGGCAAGCGCGGAAACTGCGCCGCCTAAAGTGCTTTGTATGGTTTCGGCGGCTTCCCCGGAAACATTTTTTAAAACCGTGCCAGTCATTTGCGTATGGTACACCACTGTGCCGAGGCTGCCCAGCAGGGCTACGCCAAGTGCGCCGCCGTAGGTTGCGCTTGTTTCTGCCAGGCCTGCGGCAGTGCCGGCCTTATCGGGTGGGGCGCTGGTGAGCACGATGCTTTGGCAGGTGGTAACGGCTGTTCCGCAGCCGGTAGATATCAATATAGTAGCGCAAATAAAAAAGGCCAGGCCGGTTGCCGTACCGGTTTGCCATAACATCAGCATCCCGATAGTCATAACTCCCATACCTGCGGCCATCACAAACCCATTGCGGAAACGGCGCAAGGCTACCGGCGCCAGCATGCAGCCGGCCACGCTCCCGGCCGCGGCGGGTATGGTCCATAAACCGGCTGTAAAAGGCGTCATACCTAAAACTAATTGCAGGTGTTGTGTAATAAATAAATAGGTGCCCGCCCACCCGAAAAGGGCTATCATGAAAGCGATGAGCGTAACGGTAAATTCGGGCTTAAAAAGGCTAAGGTCGATAAGCGGATGATCTGTTGTTTTCTGCCTTCGTATAAAAACAAGCCCGGTGACAAAGCCCGCAGCTACAGCTATAAGCGGCGGCCAGTTCAGGCCGTTTTGCGCTATTTGTTTAATGCCGTATATAGTAACCAACACGGCTATAAATGACAAAAATGCGCTAAAAATGTCAAAACTCTCTTTTATGGGACTCTTAAACTCGGGAAGCAATGCCGGGGCCAGCAGCAACAAAAGAATCATAATAGGTACCCCCATCAGGAATACGGAACCCCACCAGAAATGGGCCAGCAAAAACCCGCCGACAAATGGGCCAAGCAGGGTGCCGGTTGAAAAACAGGTCGTCCAGATGCCTATGGCGAAGGTGCGCTGCCGTTCATTATGGAACATATTGCGGATAAGCGATAATGTTGACGGCAGCAAGGTCGAGCCGGCAATGCCAAGAAGGGCACGTGCGGCAATAAGCATGCCTGCACTGTTTGAAAACGCTGCGATGGCTGATGCAATGGCAAATGCAACGGCGCCATAAAGCAATAAACGGCGGCGGCCTACCCTATCGCCCAGTGTGCCCATGGTGATGAGCATGCCTGCCTCAAAAAAACCGAATGCGTCGGTTATCCAGAGCATTTGCGAGCTGCTGGGTTTTAGCGCGGCGCTGATCGATGGGATCGCGAGGTAGATCACCGTCATATCCATTGATACCAGCAAGGTCGGCAAAGCAAGTGTGGCAAGCCCCAGCCATTCGCGGCTGCCGGCTTTTTCGTAATTGGGCATATCTATTGCTTTCATCCCGTTTTAAAGCTTTATAAAATTCACGTTTCGAAAATACTGTGTATAAAGCTAAATTCACAGGTGTCATAAAGACAATCTGCGGGTGGTTTTGTGCCAGGAAAAGGGTGTGTCTTTCTTTTTTTCAGACTTTTATTTTAAATTCAATAAGGTTATTTACTGCAACTGAGGGGGTGCTGCTTGCAGCATCGTTTGTGCTTGTCTGCCGTTGACACCGTCCCTTGCTATAACATAATGCACCCGTCAACCCCTCAATGCTCCGACGACTCAATGACTCAATAACCTAATGACTCAATGACCCAATGACCTAATGACTCAATGACCCAATGACCTAATGACCAATGACCCCTTCAATTAGTTCCCCGTAAAATTCCATCAAATTCATCCCTGCAGCCCGAACCTGCTGCGGGATCAGGCTGGCCGAGGATTGTCCGGGCGTAGTATTTACTTCGATAAAATAAAAATCATTGCTTCCCTCTAACAAAATAAAGTCGACCCTCACCATGCCTTTACAATTAAGCCGCATGTAAATTTCGGTTACTATTTCAGCAATTTCTTCCATTTTGGCTGGCGGCAGGTCGGCGGGAGTTATTTCTTCAGATACTCCCGGGGAATATTTAGCCTCGTAATCAAAAAATTCTTTTGAACTGATGATCTCCGAAGCCGGCAAAACTTTTAAAGTTCCATGCAAGCGTGCAATACCAATACTAAATTCACGGCCTTTAATAAATTCCTCCACTAAAATCTGGCTGTCTTCATTAAAAGCCTTTTTTAGGGCTTCGGGCAAACCGGCGACGTTATGAACTTTGCTCATCCCCACGCTGCTGCCGCCATTATTTGGTTTTATAAACAGGGGGAATTTCAAGCTTGCAGCTACTATAGCCACATCGTGCATATCCCGCTCAAACAAGCGCAGCGACCGGGCGGTGTGCAATCCATGTATGCCTTCAACAATAGCCTTTGTAAAAGCTTTGTTCATGGTAATTGCCGAGGTGGTGGTATCGCAGGTATTATAGGGGATGCCGAGCATATCAAGGTAGCCCTGCAGCTTGCCATCCTCACCGGGCGTACCGTGTATGGTGATAAATGCGAAATCGAATTTTACTTTTTCACCATCAAAGGTAAGGCTAAAATCGTTTTTGTCAACATCAACCGGGCCGTTTTCAGCCCCGTAATACCAGCGGTCGCGGCCAATTAAAATAGTATAAACGGAATATTTGGCCGGATCCAAATTGGCAGCAATATTTTTAGCGCTGTTGATAGATACTTCATATTCGCCGGTGTAACCGCCGGCAATAAGGGCGATGTTTTTGATTGTCATAGACGTCAAAGATAATCCGATTTCGGATTTCGGATGTCGGATTTCGGATTTTTTTTAATGCGAATTCAGGATGTTCAACCCGACAGCTGTCGGGTTCTGATCATCGAATCCCACAATCCATAAATCCAGATAATCTCAGGCAACAATCCATAAATCCGAAATTGAACATCCGAAATCCGAAATCGAACATCCGAAATCCGAAATCAAACAACCGAAATTCAAAATTTTTCCACTATGTTTGATCTTATATTCACCTTGAAAATCGTAATAAATACTAATGAGTAAATTCGGGGCCTATTTAAAAACAAAACATTTCCGCAATAACCTGTTGATGGCTATAGGTTCGGTATTTCTGCTTATACTGGCCATTTTCTTTTTTTTAGGAATTTATACCAGGCACGGCGAGGGCGTACCTGTGCCGCAATTAAAGGGCATGCAGGTTGAAAATGCCATTAACGTATTGCAGGAACAGGGTTTTCAATATAAAATTGATTCGGTTTATTCGCTCGATCAACCGCCGGGAGCGGTAGTGGAACAGGACCCTGATGCAGGCACAAACGTAAAGGAAAACAGGACCATATATTTAACCATGGTTACACGCGTGCCTCTCAACGTTCTGCTGCCCGACCTTGAGCCATATACTTACCGGGAAGCTGTTGCCGTCATCTCTAATTACGGCTTAAAAATTGGCGACACCACCTACAAGCCGGATATCGCCCGTGACCGGGTACTTGAAGTACGGTTTGCGGGGCAGGCTATTAAACCCGGAACGAAAATCCCGCAAGGCTCAAAAATTGACCTTGTGCTCGGCAACGGTGAGGGCGCCAGCGAAGTGGACATTCCGGACCTTGTAAACCAGGACCTTGACGCTGCGAAATTCGCTATAAAAGGGGCCGGCCTAACGCTTGGAACCATCACCTATCAAGGCACGGTAACAGATTCAACCAATGTAACCGTAGTTTCGCAAATACCTATGAAAACCGATTCGGCAAGCAAAGTCAGCATCGGCACACGTATTAACCTTACCGTTGCACAAGGTAAAAAACCTGATGGCGGCAATTGACGGAAAAGAATTATTTGCCCGTTTACAAAAAGGCGAGCATTTAAATTTGCTTGATGTACGGGAGGAAATTGAATATCACACTTACAACATCGGGGGTAAAAACATCCCCTTATCAAAATTTAAAGAAAATCCGGATCAGTTAACGTGTAACAAAACCGATGAGATCATAGTTGTATGCAAGGTTGGCTTGCGAAGCGAAACAGCTGCTAAAATACTAATGAAAAATGGTTACATCCAGGTAAGGAACTTAACCGGGGGCCTTAGGGCCCTGCAAAAATTATCTAAATAAAAACTTTTATAAAATGACCAAAAAAAAGGCAAAAACTGGTGGGACTTTAAGAAAATTCATAGTTGCTATGGTGATCATACTGATTATAGCGCTTGGGTTTACTGGCCTTAACTATTACCTTAAATATTTCGGCGCAAACGTTACCGGCAACAAGGAATACCTGTACATACATACCGGCGCTACGTTCAATGATGTTTTTGATACTATTAAGAAAGACGGCATTGTAAAAGATAGCACAACGTTTTATTGGTCGGCGCAAAACATGAACTATATAAACCGGGTAAAACCCGGAAGGTACCGCCTGCACGAAGGAATGAGCAACCGCAGGTTGATAAATATGCTGGCTTCGGGCACACAGGAGCCTGTTACCCTTTCGTTTCATAATTTCAGGCTTAAGGAGCAATTTGCGGGCTTCATATCAAAAAAAATTGAGCCGGATTCTGTTAAAATCCTCAGGCTTTTAGACTCCGCGAGTTTTTTGCAGCAATATGGGTTTACCCCGGATAATGTTTATACGATGTTTCTGCCGAACACTTACCAGATATACTGGAACACTTCGCCGGAAAAGTTTTTTAAACGGATGTATGCCAACTACCAGAAGTTTTGGACACCCGAACGCCGGATAAAGGCCGACTCCATAAACCTTAGCCCAATACAGGTTTCCATTTTGGCTTCGATTGTTGACGGCGAAGCACTGCATGACGATGAAATGCCTACAATAGCCGGCCTGTACTTAAACAGACTGAGAGAAGGCATAAAACTGGAGGCCGACCCTACAATAATTTTTGCCTTGCATGATTTTACCATCAGGCGTGTGCTTTCCAGGTATCTTTCCTATAATTCACCCTATAATACTTACCTGCATACCGGTTTGCCGCCGGGGCCAATTATGATGCCGTCTATCAATGCTATTAACAGCGTGCTGAACTACAAAAAGAGCGATTATCTATTTATGTGCGCTAAGGAGGATTTTTCGGGTTATCACAATTTTGCAACCAACGCCGCCGATCACCAGGCCAACGCCCGCAGGTATCAGCAGGCGCTTAACGAGAGAAATATAAGAAAATAATGTTTGAGCATGCTACCAAAATCAGGGTCCGGTACGGTGAAACCGACCAGATGGGTTATATGTACTACGGTAATTATGCCCAATTTTACGAGGTTGGCCGGGTTGAAATGCTGCGCAGCCTGGGCCTAACTTATAGCGGTATGGAAGAATCGGGCATAAAAATGCCTGTACTTGAGTTAAAATGCCGATACATAAGGCCCGCGCTGTATGATGAGGAAATAACAGTAAATGTTATCATGGATAAAATGCCGGGTATCCGGATTCATTTCAGGTACGAGCTTTTTAACGAAAAAGATGAACTGATAAATACCGGCGAAACATTACTGGTATTTGTAAATATGCAAACCAATCGCCCTTGTCTGCCATCACAAGAGTTCCTGGATAAATTAAAGCCCTTTTTTGAGTAAATTTGGCTTAAATGAAATGGCTGCACCGTTTTTTACTCCGGTTTAAGTTTTATAAAACCTTTATTGCGTGGTCAAAGCACTACGTTTTACCTGGCTTTGATCCGCTGCCGCTGTACAATGTTGGTGCTTTTTTTGCCAATGAAATTGAAGACCGCACCATGCTGAACCGGGCGTCGTCGCTGGCTTTTAACTTTATGCTGGCATTTTTCCCGGCAACTATATTTTTATTTACCCTAATACCTTATATACCGGTAAAAAATTTCCAGGCTACCTTGCTTACCTTGCTGTCAACAATTTTGCCCGATAACGCATACAAGGCCTTCGGGGCAACCATTGCAGATATTGTGGGGCATCATAATGGTAAATTGTTATCATTAGGCTTTATCACCGCCTTATATTTTGCCACCAGCGGCATAAGCAATTTAATGCGTGCATTTAATAAATCGTCGCTGGCTGCCGAAAAACGGACCTGGTTAAAAAGAAAATGCATTGCCATGGCGCTTACCGTGCTTATCAGTATTTCGCTGCTGGTAGCCATCTCGGTTATGACTGCGAGCCAGGCAATGATCCATTACCTGAGAATGCATATCGACAGCAAAGGGCATTACTGGTATTACTTTATTGCGTTTTTTAGATGGGTAATTGTAGTGGCTATATTCTTTGTCTCCATTTCGTTGCTGTACCGGTACGGCCCCGCAAATAAAGAAAAATGGAAATTTTTAAACACGGGCTCCATACTGGCCACATCGCTTGCCGTGCTAACCTCAATGGGTTTTACCTATTACATCAACAATTTTGCATCGTACAACAAAATCTACGGGTCAATCGGTACTTTAATCATATTAATGCTTTGGCTGTATTTAAATTCACTTATCGTACTGATCGGTTTCGAGCTTAATGCCAGTATCGACTATTCAAAACGCAATATAAAAGTTGCAAAGCCGATGTTTAATTCGTTCAGGAAGTTGGTTGATTGATTTGTTGAAATGTTGCAAGGTTGAAATGTTGTAAAGTTGAAATGTTAAAATGTTATCGCATTTTTATAATTTCTGCTTTAAATTGTCCTAAAAATAACATTCCAACCTTACAACAGTGCAACCTTACAACAAATAAACCAGCACACCGCTCTCTTAATCAGCCACTTAACCAACAATCTCAAAAAACTTAACATCAAGTTTGTCAATTCCGGCTGGTTTTGTACTTTTGCGCCCGGAGAGCTGGCAGAGTGGTCGATTGCGGCAGTCTTGAAAACTGTTGAACCTTTACCGGTTCCTGGGGTTCGAATCCCTAGCTCTCCGCCTTCGCCCGCCGAAGCGGGCTACGGCGGACAAAGTCCACCCGTAGGTCGCGTAGGAGGGCTATCAAAGCGATTGAAAAATTAAAGGCCTGCAAAGTTTTATTTGCAGGCCTTTTCTTATTTTGTACGCGCGAAAACCAGACAATGTGGTACTACGTGTATATCCCTGAGCTTAATGACGGAAAGCATTATGTTGGTTGTACTCTAAATCTTAAAGAGCGGTTTTCACGTCACAAAAAAGGATATGTTCCGGCTACTAAAGCTCACCGGCCCTTGAAATTAGTTTGGTGTTGTTCGTTTCCCGACCGGTATAAAGCTTATGCGTTTGAGCATTATCTTAAGTCCGGATCTGGCAGAGCGTTTTCTTTTAAACATTTGTTTTAAGCCTTTCTCGGGGATTTTCGTCCGTTAGCAAAGATTCATAATCATGAACTAAACTAAAGAAGATCTGTAATCCTCGATTAAATGTTCTCGCGGATTACAAATCCGCTTTACAAAAAATGTATTTATTCTATGAAACTGATAAAGTGTTTTAATAATGTTATAAAATAATTGCTGCAAGTGTCACCAGCACCAAGCTATTCAAATAACATAAACTGACACAATCACTTTCACTACTTCTAAATCTCTTCCAGGTGTTCTAATATATTTCCATTCACCCGGCAAAACTTTTATAAGAAAACGAATTAAAAGCCTGCAAATCAAATTACTGCAGGCTTTGTCGTATGTAAACCTTAGCCCACTGATCCTTTTCGACTTCACGAATTATCATAGTTTTTATGAAAGCGCGGCATTTCAATGCACTATTATTATTTTACATTTGAATTATATTCGAATTATACTACATTTGAATATCAGTATAACTAAACCATTTTCAATTGTTTATACAGTTCCTGTTCTTTTAGCGTATCCTGAAAGTTTATTTGAGGCGGTATTGTTTGGGGATGTTGCACTTAAAACCTGCAATATTTTCGATAGATAGCTGATACCGCCTGATTACATATAGTTAACTATTGTTCATGAAGTCAATTTAGCCGGAAGGCAAATTGAAACTCTTTGAATTTTGAGCTGCTGCGAAATGGTTTGATAATGCCATTTTCAAAGCGCTTTTAATTTGTTTTCGGCCCGATAATTCGTTATTTATTCAATAATATACAATTAGATACCATCTGTTTGAGATCATGATTGGCCAAACTATCAATAATTATATACTTGAACGAAAGCTCGGCGAGGGCGGAATGGGCACCGTCTATTTTGCCCGGCACAACCGTATTGACAGGGTAGTAGCTGTAAAAGTATTACACCAAACTTTATTTACGCAAACAAGCATACGCAACAGGTTTAAAAACGAAGCCAATGCCTTAATCAAATTAGGTCATCCAAATATTGTAAAGCTATTCGACTATGTAGAGCAGGACGACCTCGCCTGTTTGATTATGGAGTATATTGAAGGGTTTACTTTAGATGATTACATCACCAAGGTTACCGGTCCCTTACCTGCGCCTAAGGCAACTCATATTATAAATAGCGTTTTGGACGCAGTGCAGTATGCCCACGAAAAAAATATTTTCCACCGGGACATTAAACCGGGCAATATTATGGTAAGCAAGGATGGAAAAACGGTTAAAATAATGGATTTTGGCATCGCGAAATTTACCGATGATTCAAATTTAAAAACCACCCATGCAAATGCACAATTAGGTACGCCGTTTTACATGAGCCCGGAGCAGGTGAAAGGCCTCCGCTATAGCGCATTGAGTGATATTTATTCGTTAGGGGTTACCTTGTTTGAAATGGTTACCGGAAAATGTCCGTACCGGGAAATCACCAACTTATTTGAACTGCAATCCAAAATTGTAAATGAACCTTTGCCGCCAACAAGTAAATACTACCCTAATGTCACACCTAAAATTCAGGAAGCCATAAAAATTGCAACAAATAAGACGCCTGAACAAAGATTTAAAAATTGCAATGAGTTCAAAAGCTATCTGCTGGAAATTGAAAAACCGCAGCCGGGTCTGGCACAAAAACAGACTCCTGTGCCAAAACCTGTTCCGCAGCAGCCAAAACAAAAAACGCGAAGGCCGCAGCCTGTCGAAGTACAACCTATTCCGGAAGAAAAGAAAAATAGCTATACCCGGATTTACTTGCTCGTGCTTTTAGCAGTTTTGGTAATAGGAGGCATCATATACTCATCCCTTAATCAATCAAATTCACATCTTAGTCAATCGAAAGTTACACCGGTATTTACACCCGTTAAGGAAAGTATAGGACCCGGCTCAGCTGTTAAAGTTCCTGATAATTCAAGGGATTCGATAGTCGCGAAAACAAATGAGGCCGGGAATAAAAATAATACACCTAAACAACCCAAAGTGTCCCCTGATGTAAATTTAAGTTCTGCTTCAAAGACGGGGAAAACGCGAATCAATAAAACGAATATCCAAAAGAAGGATACAACTAAAAAACAGTCTCCTCCTCCGCTGATTTCTCAAAATGTAAGGAGCGATCTTATAAATTATTTGGGAGCAAGAAAAAGTTTTGGCGGCATTCAATATGACGATATAAGCCAAATTAGTATTACCAGTGTCGGGAATAAGGTTTATTATGAAGAAACCGGGACTACAAGCTACGACGTGGATATTACTATTAATGGTCAAAATCGCAGGTGCCAGGTCATCTATATATTAAATTCGGATAAACCAAAGGTCAATCTTTTATGATAAATATTTACAGAAAAATCTTACTGTTATTTTTTTTATTCCTGGTGTGCAATCTAAAAATGTATGCGCAACAACTAAACTGCACAGGGAAAATGTTGAACTCCAGGGATGGAAAAATTGATGCAATTTGCTTTTCACGCACCCCAAATCCAATCGATAATAAAACCAAATATTCCATCCAGATTAGCGGAGTAGAAATATACGAGGTGGATTTCACTTATTACAAAGAAAGGGACTCTATCTTAGTAGATTTTTATGATAAGCAAAATCCAATTTCAAAACGTGAAAGTGTAAAATTAATGTCGAAAGACTCACATTTTCTTATTTGTGATTATAAACCCAATGTTTTGCCTATTGATACAGCCAGCCGTACCTTCCAGATTTTATTTGGGATTGATCACCCAAACCAGCAATTTATAACACTTTATCAATTTCACGCTACCGGCGGGATTCAAACGCAATTTTTTTTACAAGGTGTACCAAAAAATTTCTATGAGGATCATTATAACGCAGTATTGCTTAAAAGAGCCATTGACTCTTTGCAGGCAAAGCATAATTCATCTGTCGCAAGTTTAAAAAAAGACATGATATCCTATAAAGACAGTGTGAAAAACAGTATTGAGGCGAAAGAAAACGCAAACAAATTGAAAGGGACAGCGCAAATGGCCAACACTGCCTTACAGGAAGATTTTACAAAAAAAATGGATAATATTTTCATCAGCTATTTCAAGAATATTTATTCTATAAACAATGAGGCCTTTGATGTAAACTTTACTTTTAACTGCAACGGATATGGCAATATTACAGTTGACACAGCGCAAAGCGTTCTTTTTAAAAGTGGGCCGCAAAGGAATTGGCTGAGAGACTCTTTGATTCGGCGTATAAAGCCCGAAATTGAAAAGGAAGTATATAAAACGCGCACGTCCGCTAATCTTAATCCGAAACTGAAAACAGAGTTCTCGAACTGGTTTAAGAAACGCATAAGTGCCTATAACCTTGAAGCGGACAGTGCCGTCTTCGTTGAAACACAGCGACAAATTAACGATGAATTAAGTTTGTATGAAACAAGGACTGTGGACATGCCGACTATATATACTTATACATTTAACTATACTTCGGCAGTGAAAAACCCTACCTGGAAATTTGTAAATGAAAATGACGGGACGGATAAATTTGTTGACAAATCGGACAAAGAAGAAAGTGTGGAAATAACTGAAAATTTAAAACGAATATTCCGGGATAAATTTGGTGCCCGGGGTAATGGCAAATATTTATTGAAAATATGTACGCTGTCTCTTAATAAGGACGCGTTTGAGGGGCAGGACATTTACTTAATTGAAAAAAAATAAATTTTTCACAGCAAAAATATAACAACCTATGCCAAATTTTAAAATGTGTGTCAACGGTCATAATTACGATGCAGACCTGCATTCTTTATGCCCTTTTTGTCCTGCCAGCGGAAACGTTAACTATGACGAAAAAACCCTGATGGATTTTAAGAATACCCAGGTATTTGATGATGGAAACAATCAGCAATTCGCCAAAACGGTTATTGATGAAGAAAATACCGATTTTAAAACAACCGCTGCCGCCGGAGGAAAAGGCGCTGAACATCCATTCAAGCGAACATCCATTGTAATGGGTGAAACACCGGCGGCTGCAACCCCGCTGCAGCAAACCGAAAAAAGAAAGTTGGTGGGCTGGTTAGTTACATTTAGTAACGATGAATACGGACAGGATTTTAAAATCTATGCCGGCAAAAATAAAATAGGCAGTGGGGCCGGCAGTGACATTGTGATTAATGACCCTTCCATTTCGGCCGAACATACTACCATTCTTTTCAGGGAAAACGATTTTTTGATAAAGGATAATTTTTCTACAAACGGAACAAAAATTAATGGTGTTACAGTTGACGAGGGGAAATTAAAAGAAGGCGATGAATTAAAACTGGGAAACACCATTTTCAAATTCAAAACCGTTTATTGAATTGGCTATTTCTGATTACCATATCAAAATAGGCAATGCTACCGATGTAGGCAAAGTAAGAGAGCAGAATGAAGATTATATGGCTCACTTTGTTACGCCGGTAGGCTATTGCATTATTGTATGTGATGGTATGGGCGGACATGCGGCCGGACAGGTAGCATCCCAAAACAGCATAGTATCAATTCAACGTTTTTTGTGCGATTCGGCGCATGACAACTCATCCATTCCGATAATATTAAAAAATGCGATTGAATTTGCCAATTACCAGTTGCGCGAAATGGTTGGTAAAAATCCGGAATTAAAAGGGATGGGAACAACGTGCGTGCTGGCTTTAATAAAAAACGGGCAGCTATACACGGCCCACGCAGGCGACAGCAGGATTTACCTGATAAGGGGGAAAAGTATAAAACAAATTACAAAAGACCATTCCTCCGTTCAAAAATTAATTGACCTGGGCGTGCTTACCGAACAGGAAGCAGAATTGAGCGACAAAAAAAACGAGATAGTAAAAGCCATTGGAATTTTTGAAAAGGCCGAACCCACTATTACCCAAAGCCCTTTGGCGCTGCATAAAAATGATAAGCTCCTTTTATGCAGTGACGGCCTCACCGGGCATGTAACCAAAGAAAAAATTAATGCGGCTGTTCAGTCAAATAACGACATTCAAAATGCAGCAATAAAATTAATTGCCCTGGCGAACGATGATGGCGGCACCGATAATATTACGGTGCAACTGGTACATTACACGGGAAAATCTGCAGGTGGCACAAAGAAATCAGTGTTCAAAAAAATTGTTGTTTTATTTATTCTTCTCGGTGCTGTTGGTTATTTATCTTTTTGGTTATATAAAAAATACTATCGTCAAAATACTAAACCCGTAAAGTCCATTCAATATAAATCAACCTCCCAAAAAAAGTGATTGTTTATGAAATCTGCAATAAAAATTGGCCGGGATAATACAAATGATATCATCATCAACGAGCCGGGTGTCAGTCGTAATCACGCAATTATTTCAGTGCTTGATAATGGCGCTTATGAAGTAAAAGATTTGGGTAGCAGCAATGGAACATTTGTGAACGGGCAAAGGATTACACAACAAGTCATTTTTCCGGGCGACAAACTACACGTGGCCTCCTGCATGGTTGACTGGCAATCTGGTTTGATGAGTTCTTCAGCAAAAAAAACAGATTCCATTATAGAAGAAGACGCATTTGCGAAAATTAAGAAAACGATCAGGATCGGTTCTTCTGAGGACAATGACCTTGTCCTTGAAAATGCCTTTGTATCTGCCCATCATGCTAAAATTTCACTGTTAAAAAACGGGCAATATTATTTGCAGGATATGGGAAGCAGTAACGGTTGTTTTGTGAACGGCGCCAGGATCAATACAAAAAATTTCTCAAAAACAGATGTAGTTAAAATCGCCAATGTCGATTTACCCAATAATTGGTTTCATCATAAAAATCTGCAATCCAGCTTTTTGAAAGACAATAAAAGAGCCGTATTGATTTCCGTTTCTGCCATACTGTTGCTCACCGCAGGTGCGCTCGGGTATTTAAACAGGTGTAAATGGATTGGGTCGGGATGTAATTTGGATGCAAGCCAGCTGTACCAGCAAAATAAAAACACACTGGTGCATATTGAGCATGAGTATTATTACAGCATTGTATTTAAGGGCGCCAGATACTATGTAGGGAAAAATAAAGACTTCACTGAGCAAACGGAAGCAAACCCTGATAAAAATAGCATTTTGCCTTATAATAAAATTTCCGGGAATGGTTGTTTTATTGCACCGGACGGTTCGGTGCTTACCACAGCAGGGATAACCAACCCCTGGCTAAATGAAAAAGAAAAAATAAAAATGTTGCATGAAGTAATCGCGAGCAAAACAATTAAGGGTTTAAATAATTACAGCCTGGTTAATATTTGCGGTGAGACAGGTGTTTTAAAGTGGATTCAAAACGGGGCAGTAAACAACAGGCAAAATTTTATCGAAGGCAACGCCGGGCACGAATGCGTACTTACAGATAGCACAAGTGCAATTATACAATCAGTAAAAAAGGTACTGCCGATAAATGCCGTTGTCGCCAAATATTTTTTTAGCAAAACATCAAATCAAAACATGCATAATACCGCGGAGAAGTATTACGCATGTTTACATTTCCCCATAAGTGGAAAGATGCTGAAAGATACTTTTTATGCAAGAAAAGACAGTTTTGATATCAACAAATACTCCGCTATTCCCATTGCCGATTCGTTGCCGGAAATGGTTGAAGGAAATGCGGTCTTTAATTCAAGGGGCGAGCTCATCGGTTTGGTACAGCAACAAAAGGTTACTTTATTACGAAAATATATTAATCAAATAAAAAACTAAAACTATGAAAACATTTGTCATTGGCAGAGATACAAGCAGCCAAATTGTACTTAATGATAAGTTGGTCAGCCGCCGTCATGCAGAACTTACTTTTTTAGACAACGGGCAGGTGATAATTAAAGACTTAGGAAGCGTTAACGGCACTTTTGTAAATGGCAAACGAATAACTGAATGCTACCTGAATGCGGGAGATATTGTAAAATGCGGTTCCTTATTTTTAAACTGGGCGCAATACATAAACTCAGGTCAAACTTCGGCTCAGCCGACGAATTATCAGCAACCCGATTCAACCACTGTTATTTTTCAGGAGCCAGATCCGGTTGCTTCAATGAACGAATATAATTTTAGTGATGTTTTCAGGTTTTTAACTACCGGCATTTTTGAAATCGGTGATTTGTTTAAAACAAGCTGGAATAGAACATTTTCCATTTTGTTTTTAAAAGGAGTTCCGGTTATTTTAACATTTATTATTTCAATCATTGCTTATTCAAAATACCGCAACGCTGAATTTTATCTTTCTCCAACAATATTTGCTGTATTTATCTTCGCGGTTTGCCCTTTTATCACCATGGGTTTACTTTCCCTTAATAAGAAAGTGAAAATTGATAAAGTGGCCTTAGCCTCCGGGATAATGGGGTTCATCCAGTTTTGCATTGTACTTTGCTTTTTACTTTATGCTTTAATTTCCAACCAACATTTAAACCCTGGTTATGGAAATATTTTTACAAATAGTTTCCAAACCCATAAAGGTTTTGATTTTTTCATTTTAGTGACTACTTTATTATTCGTAATACTTCTCGTAAACTTAGTTATAGCCTTGTATGTATTAATTTATAAATATTTTATCAGCATAGGTGTAAGCCGGAGTAAATCTATTTATTTATTAATTATCACCGTTTCGATAAATATCTTTTTCAATATATTGTCTGCCTACATGATTTATTTAATTGGCATATCATAGTCCTTATGTAAATGAATTATATGATTCGCAGCTTTTTAATAACATTGTTTCTATTTCTTTATGTCGAGGGATTCTCCCAAAACAAAAAGGTAACTAATATTTTCTTCCGCACTATCGGAAATAAAGTTGAAATATTTTACGACTTACCCAGGAACACTGATACGTTAGACGTAAGTGTATATTTCCGTAAGAAATCAAATCCAAAAATGAAATACCGGTTAAAATGGGTTACCGGAAGTATCGGCATTGGCACGTTTTCAGGGAAAAAATTGAAGATAGTATGGAATTTTAAAAAAGAGCCTCATTATTTATTTACCGGCAGGGGCTTTTATTATGAAATAGAGGCTAAAAAATGGAGCCTGACCAACTATTAAAACCATATAGCTGATTTGGCTTTGTATACCTCCGTAATAACGAACATGAGCTAATGGTTGATTACGAGGGGCTGCAAATGCACCGGGTTCTTTTATTCTCCCGTTTATGATACAGAAAGCCAGGTTAAGGGGCGCTTAGCTGATTTCAGGAACCCGCTGTTTTGGTTGCTACCAGTAAGCGCCAACAATAGCCCTGTGGATTTTTACACATCCGACCAGCCGGTCAATATTTAGGTGTAGTGCAAGGAATTACCGCTAACGGCGAAGCCGCCAGCCGCTTTTTTACTTTTTCGGTAAAGAAGTGATTTGCCCATCCTGGTTTTCCTAAAATATGCCAAAAAGCTTCCTTCTTTTTTTCTTATGCTTTTTTTTATGTATAACCGGTTTTTTTACCTGATTGGCAGTATCGTTGGTAGGAAAATTTATTCCCGACGGATTATCGGTTTTTACCGAATTTTTGTTGGTCGGGTTTGGCTCACCGGTGCCGGGCTGCGTAAGCCTTGCTATGCTATCCTTAACAGGAAAGCGTATTTTAGTCCTCTTTTTAAATGCTTCGTAAGCGCCAAACGTAATTGCCGATATCAGCAACAGGATCAAAATGGCAAATATTGGTTTCAGAATAATTACCGACGACCTTTTAATATCCTTCGTCTCATACTGGTTTTTTAAAAGCTGTGCCTGCAGCCGCTCATTTTCTGACTTTAAAACTGTAATTAAATCATCCTCCTGCTCGCGCCGGCTTGCAATGATGCTGTTAATCATGATAGCCTCCTGCAATTCCATCCCATTGCTGTAGCGCTTTTCAGGCAGTT
>Ga0206849_1067_pt1 | contig 16789 bp, 16 predicted proteins | sample Alteio_BWOrgCont_15_FD_152892 | JGI IMG/M metagenome (GOLD analysis project Ga0206849, IMG submission 152892) | Enriched cells from forest soil in Barre Woods Harvard Forest LTER site, Petersham, Massachusetts, United States -... | ecosystem: Environmental > Terrestrial > Soil > Temperate forest >...
AATTAGTTCATAGTTAATGGTAAGAAAGTCGATAGTCCATGGTCGATAGTCCATAGTAGTAAGGGTCATAGTTCATGGGAGCGTTATTTTTGATTTCAAAGGCAGGTTGTGCCATTAACCTTCTTACCATTGACTATCGACCATGGACTATGGACTTCATTATGAACCAACCGGTAAATGCACCTCGGCCATCATACACCTGGCGCTGCCGCCACCGTTGGTTTCAATGGTGTTAATATCAGCATAAACAAGTTTACCGTATTTTCGAAGCGACGATCTTTGGTTTTCATCCAACGCATTGAAGGCATTTTCCGACATTACAATTAATGTTTCACCCGATTTGTTTTTAACCTCAAGCATATTCCCCGCAAACCGGTTCATTTGTTCAAAAGATATATTGATAATCTCTTTATGCGTTAATTTAAGGATGGATATCAACGCATTTTTTTCCTCATTATCTGTAATGCTATCCAGGCAAATAACGGCAAATTTACTGCCGATGCACATCAGTACATTGGTATGGTATATCGCCTGGTGGTATTCATCGTAGGCATGAAAGCTCACTTCTTTGTACCCGGCTTGCTCGCAAAACAACGTTAACACTTCTCTATCCGTGCGCGGCGAAATACAGGCATAAGCTATTTTGTTTTCCCTGTCAAGCACCATGCTGCCGGTGCCTTCCAAAAATTTATTTTGCTGTTCAAAACGGCTCAGGTCAATAACGTGCTTTACGGCGAAATTATCTTCTAACCGGGCAATAATATCTTCCCGGCGTTCAAGCCTCCGGTTTTCAGCCTGCATAGGGTATAAAAAGATAGTACCATCCGCGTGGAAAGACACCCAATTGTTAGGGAAAATTGAATCAGGAGTATAAGGATCAGCCGTATCATCAATAGCAGTAACATCAACGCCGTTTTCGCAAAGTGCGTTTACCATGGCGTCAAATTCCTGCTGCGCTTTTTCGTTGGCGTCATTTTTATCGGCATTTCTTTTTTGAAAGGCATTGCTGCCGGCGGTCTGCTCATTAAAACCAAAGTTTACCGGGCGGATCATCAGCAGATGGGAGGTGGATTGGGGGTTTGTCATTAGGTCATTAGTCATTAGGTCATTAGGTCATTGGTGATTTTGTCCATGGTCGATGGTCCATAGTCCATAGCCATAATTGATTTTTACCATGGTCCATGGACCATCGACTATGGACCTTTCGTTAAATTTCATCCCGTTGCAGCGGCATACTCATACAATGAAAACCACCCCTCGCCCTTGAGAGTTCGGCAGATGGCATCACGATAAGCGTATCGGTCATTGTTTCTGGTTTAAGGTCGTTATTTTCAAATTTTTGCAGCAGGTCAGCCACTTTTATCACTTCAAATCCTTTTTCTTTAAAGGCGTCCACCGTTTTATCGTTGCGGTCATAACCCAGAACCACGCCTTCCTTTAAGGCAAGCAGGTTACATGAGTCTGTCCATTGCTCCCTGGCATCGTAAGGGAAAGTATCCCCGCCTGAATAAATGAAGCTTGTTTTCGCTTTGCTTCCAAGGTCATTTTCACTAATATCCGAAAGCAGGTCTTCAATGCAGGTATAAGTTTTCGGTTTCTTTCCTTTTTCAAACTGAACTATTTCAGGCCTGTCCTTGCTTTTTTTATCTGCAAACCAAGATGACGGCCCCTGTGTTTCAGCCGGATTTTCAGTGTTGTCCAATGATCGCAATAATACCCACATATCGCGTTTTACCTGGGTAAAAACAGTATCGATATGCATATAATCCCGCTTATGCGGAATCTTTACTACTGTTACTTTTTTTACAACATCGTTTCCGAACAACAGCTTAATGGCCTCGTTGGCGCCACTCACCGATGTACGTTCACTACAGCCAATTATTAAATGCTGCGGACTTACCATCATTACATCGCCGCCTTCCAGGGTTGTTTTTTCATCATGTTCTTCGCCGGGGCGTAAAAAATGCTGCACAGTTTCGGGTATTTCCAGGATGTTATCGCGATAACCGGCAAACAAGGGATGATTGAAAAATATATACCGGGCAAGCAGGGTTTCGCGCGCCCTTGCCTTTTTAGCCGGTTTATTTAAAAGCATATAGTTGTTTATAGCAACCCCGATATCCCTTGAAAATATGAGGTTTGGGATTGGGGCGAATATCATTTCGTTCCTGTTTAATGAACCCGATATAATGATCTTCGCGAGTTCAACCGGTGTGGTGTCTATCAATTTTAACTGCAAACGATAATTACAATTTTCAATGGCACAAACCGAGGCAACCAGTTTTTTGCGGATGTCAGCTTCCTGTAAAACATCTTCTAAAAGTGTTTGAATTTCAATAACTTTATCTGATGCGTGGAAGTTTTTATTATCAGGTTTAAAAAACGAACGGTTATTTTCTGCTGCATCTATCTCCTTTAACCTGCCTTTTATTTTTGCCGGATCCAAAAAAATACATTAACAGCTTAACGTAATAATCGTACTCGTTTTTGCGCATTGTATCCAGGTGCACAATATCCTCAAACAGCCAATCCTGTGCCTTTGAGGGCACTACTTTCCCAAGACCGTTGTCGGGGCTGTGTATCAAAAGGGCACGCAGGTTACCGATCTCGGAAGTTACATCTAATTTAAAGCCGCTGTTGCTGAGTGTCATAAATGGTTTGCAGAGGGAGCAAATCTACGGATTTCGGATTTCGGATTTTCGATTTCGGAATTATTTTAATCAGGGATTTAAATCATACAATTGCAAATGACAAATATCCATCCGAAAAATCAACTAAATCCATTAATCCCGGTTCGGACTAATTCCCTATTTTTGCCCAATGGATTTTATTATTGAAGCGACCCTTAAAGCAGTTAAACATCTGTATAATACTGATATCGCCGCCGCGGACATCAACCTGCAGGAAACACGTAAAGAATTTGAAGGCCAGGTCACAGTTGTCACTTTTCCGTTTACAAAGTTTTCAAAAAAATCGCCTGAGCAAACGGGGAATGAGATAGGCGCTTACCTGCAAAACAACTTAAACGAAGTTGCGGGTTTCAACGTGATCAAAGGGTTTTTAAATATTTCTATTAGCAATGATTATTGGTTAAAACAGCTTTACACTGAAATTTTACCGGATGATTTTGCCGTTTTTAAGCCAAATGGCAAAAAGGTAATGGTTGAATATTCATCGCCAAACACCAACAAGCCTTTGCATTTGGGGCATGTGCGCAATAATTTATTAGGTTTTTCAGTTGCTGAAATTTTGGCCGCGGCCGGCTACGAAGTTATAAAAACCAACCTTGTTAACGACAGGGGTATCCATATCTGTAAATCGATGCTGGCCTGGCAAAGATGGGGCGGGGGCGAAACGCCACAGTCGTCGGGGTTAAAAGGCGACCATTTGGTGGGTAAATATTATGTGTTGTTTGATAAAGAGTATAAAAAGCAGGTAGAAGAATTAAAATCAGCCGGAGAAACAGAAGAGGAAGCCAAAAAGAACGCGCCGCTGATAAACGAAGCGCAGCAGATGCTTCAAAAATGGGAGGCCGGCGATAAAGAAGTGAAGACGCTTTGGAGTACTATGAATAGCTGGGTTTACGCTGGTTTTGCTGAAACGTATAAAAAACTCGGTGTTAGCTTCGACAAATTTTATTATGAATCAAATACCTATTTATTAGGTAAGGATATTATTGAAGAAGGCCTTGAAAAAGGCGTGTTTTTTAAAAAAGCAGATAATTCGGTGTGGATTGACCTTACTTCGGATGGCTTGGATGAGAAATTAGTATTACGCTCGGATGGCACGTCTGTATATATGACCCAGGATTTGGGTACTGCCCAGCTAAAATACGATGATTTCCACATGGATAACTCCATTTATGTTGTTGGCAATGAACAGGATTATCATTTTAAGGTGTTGTTTTTGATCCTTCAAAAGTTGGGTAAAACCTGGGCAAAAGGACTATTTCATTTGTCGTATGGTATGGTTGATCTGCCATCAGGCAAAATGAAATCAAGGGAGGGGACTGTAGTTGATGCGGATGACCTTGTGGATGAAATGGAGCAGACAGCTAAAGAACAAACTGAGGCCGCGGGTAAAGTAGATGGTTTTAGTGACGAAGAAAAACTGCATTTATATCATATCGTAGGCATGGGTGCCTTAAAATACTTTTTACTAAAAGTAGACCCTAAAAAACGTTTATTGTTTGATCCCAACGAGTCGGTTGATTTCCAGGGGCATACCGGGCCATTTATCCAGTATACACATGCACGTATCAGGTCGGTTTTGAGCAGGGCGGAGCATCCTGATGTAGATAAGGCAAAGCAATACGACCAGTTATCACCCGAAGAGCGGGACCTGATAGTTTCCCTGACACAATTCCCCGAAATTATTAAATCGGCAGCTGAGGCATACAGCCCTGCGGTAATTGCCAATTATGTATATGAACTTGCAAAAACTTACAATAAGTTCTATCACGAAAAGTCGATACTGCAGGCCGAAAATGAAGCGGCAAAACAATTCCGGCTGCAGCTTTCAACGGCTTCGGGTAAAGTAATTAATAAAGCTATGGGTTTGCTTGGTATTGAAGTACCGGAGCGGATGTAGCCCCCAAGCCCCCTAAAGGGAGTGTTTAAAAACAAACGGGCTATCTCTTTTAGAGACAGCCCTTATTCTATTCAAATAATTCCCCCTTTAGGGGGTTAGGGGGCTAATTCCAGTGCCCTCTGTGCCACCTGTAACCGCGGGCTGCATGTTCCCAATTGCCGCGTACGTAGGTGTGCCCGGCCCTGCCATGATCCCAGTGGCCGCGTACGTACACATAATTTCCACCGTTCCAGGTCCATTCACCGCCAATCCAAACTGCATCGGCATAGGGTGCTACTCCCTGCTCATAAACAGGTTCGACAGGCTGATCAGATACATAATAGGTTCCTGCACACGATGACAGGAACAAGAACACTGTTAACGAGAGCAGTATTCCAAATCTCAATAATGTTTTCATCGGTATATGTTTAATTTTAATAATTACATATACTTACAAATGATCAAAAAAAAAGTTTGAAATTATTGCTTTCTGAACTTATCAGCCACTATTAAGTCTTTATTTCCCCCAATATATTTATAAAACCCGCTTCCGGATTTTATGCCTTTTTGCCCGGCTGTCACCATATTTATCAGCAGGGGACATGGTGCATATTTTTGGTTGCCAAAGCCGGTGTGTAATACATTTAAAATGGCCAAACAAACATCCAACCCTATAAAATCAGCTAATTGTAAGGGGCCCATCGGGTGTGCCATGCCTAACTTCATAACGGTATCAATTTCTTCAACGCCTGCCACCCCTTCATATAAGGTATAAATAGCTTCGTTAATCATCGGCATTAAAATACGGTTGGCAACAAAACCCGGGTAATCGTTTACCTCAACCGGTACTTTGCTTAGCTGCACCGATAGCGTCATGATAGTATTTGTAACCTCGTCGGTAGTTGCATAGCCCTTTATCACTTCCACCAGCTTCATTAGCGGTACCGGGTTCATAAAATGCATACCTATAACATTTCCGGGGTTTTTAGTTACCGATGCAATAAGCGTAATAGATATCGACGAAGTATTGGAGGCGAGGATTGCATCGTCCTTACAAAATTCGTTTAATTGTTTAAATAAATTCAGCTTGATCTCCTGGTTTTCCGTAGCCGCTTCAATAACCAGATCGGCGTTTGATACCGCGGCTTTCAAGTCGGTAAAAGTTGTGATATTATTGAGCGCAGCAGTTTTTAAATTTTCATCAATGGCCCCTTTTTTTACCTGGCGGTCGAGGTTTCCGGTTATGGTTTGCAAACCGCGGTCCAAGGCTTCCTGGTTAATATCAACCATGGCCACGTTAAATCCGTGTTGAGCAAAAGTATGCGCTATTCCGTTACCCATCGTGCCGGAACCTATTACAGTAATGTTTTTCATAATTTACAATTGAAACAAGTTTACGAAGGTTGTGAACTTTATGATTATTCTGTTATTTTTTTGGAGATTTTCTGTCTTTGCAAAAATAGAATCAACATCGCCATTAAAAGAAGATGCCGGAAAAGCGGCTATTATGTTAACTATTGTGCAATGAATGATAATTTTAGCATACTATTTAATATAAAAATGTCATAATTAAAAGTAATAGACTATAACAATAATGGTCAAAATAATGTCATTCTTTAATGATTTGCTAATATTAATAAAAGTATTATTTAATAAATGAATAATTTACAGTCAGTAACTATTAACTAAACAGAAAATCATGAAGAAAACATTACTTACGTTTTTTGTTTTGGGCTTTATTGCGCTTAACAGCGTATTTGCACAAAGCAGAAAAATCACAGGAAGGGTAATTGGCGCCGACGACGGAGCCCCGTTACCAGGAGTCTCAGTATCAATCAAAGGTACTTCCCGAGGCTCGACAACTAATGTAGATGGACAATTTGTGATAAATGCTTCCCCTGGCGAAATATTACAATTTACATTTATTGGGTTCAACACTGTTACAGTTCCAATAACTGCAGCTAACAATTATCTGGTGAAATTGCAATCTGACACAAAATTGTTAAATGAAGTTGTTGTTGTGGATAGTTACGGCGCCCAGGCAAAAAAGTCGTACACCGGCGCTTCTTCAACAGTTAACGGCCAGGAAAATGAAAACAAACCTTTTTCAAGCCCATTACAAGCTTTACAGGGCGAAATACCCGGCCTAAATGTTTCATCATTTAGCGGGCAGCCGGGCGCCAACATCCAGGTTCGGTTAAGAGGCGTTGGGTCAATAGGATCCGGCTCAAACCCCTTGTATGTTATTGACGGGGCTATCGTTAACGCGGGTGATATTTCATCACTGGCAACAACAACCAGTATTTTATCCGGTCTGAATGATGATGATATTGAAAGTATTACCGTACTGAAGGATGCTTCAGCAACCTCCATTTACGGTTCGCGCGGTTCAAACGGGGTAATAGTTATCACTACGAAAAAGGGTAAACCAGGTAAAACTCAAGTTCGTTTTGACGCAGAAACCGGGAACACAACAAACATGCCAGTCCCCGAAGCCGGGCGGCCCGCAACTGCCGCCCAGTATGCCACGTTATTTAGGGAAGGTTTAACCAATGCAGGTTTCCCGGCAGCAACCGTAAATTCTTTAGCTGCCAGTTATGGCTTAAACGGACCGAGTAACGACTGGTACAGCCTGGTGACAAGAAGAGGACAGCAGCAACAGTATAACGCTTCGGTCTCTGGCGGCGGCGATAATACCCGGGTATTCTCGTCATTAGGTTATTTTAAACAGGATGCGACCACTATAGGCTCATCGCTCCGAAGGATTACCGGCTTAATAAATATTGATCATTCAATAAGTAAAAGAATTACACTTGATATAAATGCCAATATTTCAAACGTAAACCAAAATACGCCATTTACCGGCGGCGCGTTTGCCAGCCCGGTGCTGGCGGCATACTTTTTAAGGCCATTTCAACTGGCAAAAAACCCGGATGGTTCAATAAATACTGATGTTACCACCAATACCGGTTTTAACCAGATATACAATCCTTTGTACGAAGTAGCACACAATAAGAAAGATCAATCAGAAACAAGGGCATTGGGCACCGGTACGATAAAATGGAATATCTGGGACCAATTAAACTTCACCAGTTTTGCATCTGTAGACTACGTTGTGCTGGAAGAAGACCAGTTTGATAACCCGCTCATTGGCGATGGCGCTGCAACCAATGGCCAGGGCTTTGATAACTACACGCGCGTTTTTAACTATTCGGTAAGGAACCAATTGGATTACAGGTATAATATACCTTCAATCGAAAATTTTTATGTTGACGCGACTGCAGGTTACGAAGCGCAACAGTCAGCAGCATACTTTATTGTCGCTCAATCCAACGGTTTTCCGCTTACCCAACCTTTATTAACCGAATCAATTAATGCAGCAACGCCTATTGCCGGCCATGCTACATTTTCAAATTATACTTTTGATGGTTTTTACTCAAGGGTGAATCTGAATTTTCAAAATAAGTATTCGTTGAGCGGTTCATTCAGGCGTGACGGTTCTTCGGAATTTGGGTCAAATCAACCGTATGGCGATTTCTATTCGGTAGGCGGCGCATGGAATATTGATCAGGAAAGCTTTTTTAAAAATCAGCATATATTTTCATCTGTTAAACTACGATCGTCAATTGGTACCACAGGCAATGCCCAATTTAGTTCTACCAATACAATCAGCAATGTTTATATAGCACAAACAACCGCAGGCTACAACAATAACTATGCGGGCAATAACGGGCAAAACTTTAACAACCTGGGCAATCCAAACCTTACCTGGGAATCATCGCAAAAATTTGACCTTGGTTTAAATTTTGGTTTTTTCACCGATCGTTTGGTATTTGATGCTGATTACTATCATAACAATATTAATAAATTGATACAAAATGTGCCCATAACCCTTACATCAGGTTTCGGGAGTATAATTTCGAATATTGGCGCGATGGTAAACAAGGGTTTTGAGTTTGATATTAAAGGAGTACCGGTTAAATCAAGAGATTTTAGATGGACAACGGATTTCAACATTTCATTAAACCGAAACACCGTAACAGCGCTTTACAATAATGCCGCAGCGGTAACGGCCAACTCGACACATACCGAGGTTGGCAAAGACCTATACACATGGTATGCCCGTTTATACGCCGGCGTCGACCCTGCAAATGGTGACGCTTTATGGTACACCGACGCTACCCGTACCAAGACTACTGACGATTATAATGCAGCCCCCAGAATTGATTCAAGACAAGCTGACCCAAAAGCTTTTGGCGGATTTTTTAACACTTTTAATTACAAAGGGATAATTTTCACAGCGGAGTTTTATTATAATTATGGTAATTACATCGAAGCTTCGGGTTATGATCAATACTTAACGGACGGAGAATTTTTAACCTTTAATAAGTATCAATATATTTATACAAACAGATGGACCCATCCTGGCCAGATCACAAACGTACCCAAATATGTATATGGCGGGATAACATTGCCAGACGGTTCTGCTAACCAGGAAAATCAATTCTCGGACCGCTTTCTTTACAACGGCTCCTTTATCCGTTTGAAAAACCTTACGATAGGTTATGATCTTAAAGATTTAGCCTTTTTGAAAAGCTTAGGGGTAAGCAAGTTGTACCTGTATGGGAGGGCGACGAATTTGTGGACAAAAACCTATGATAAAAACTTAACTGTTGATCCTGAGGTAGGTATTAGTGGAATTGGTAACCTTGAGATCCCGCAGGTTAAAACGTTTACGATTGGTTTAAATGTTGGACTATAAAATTTAAGAAGATGAAAAGACAGTATTTATATATATTATTTGGAGCGACAATATTTATCGCTTCATGTAAAAAGGATTTCCTTGTTCAAAACCCGCCAAGTGCCGTGCCGGTTAACAGTGCGATAAAAACCGAAAATGACATGTCTGACGCTGTAAACGGAATGTTTAACGCAATGGAGCCTTCAACCTTGTTTGGGCGCGATATACCTGTGTTGGGTGATGAACTCGCCGACAATGTTTTTATCAGTTCGAATAATTCCGGCAGGTATTTGCAGGAAAACAATTACACGTATTCACCAATAAGCACCGAGCCGTTTAATATCTGGTCACAGGGTTATTATGCTATTTTGCAGGCAAACAGGATACTTAGCGCATCCTTGCCGGCATCGGCCAATGTAAGCCAGTTAAGGGGAGAAGCCTATATTTCCAGGGCTTTGGTTTATCTGGAATTGGTTAACTTTTATGGCACACCATATACGGTTGACAAAACCGCTTTGGGTGTGCCCTTAATTACAGCGCCAACAAATTCAAGCACCGCTTTAACTGATAAGCCGTCCAGGGCGACGGTGCAGGTGATTTATACCAAGATCATAAGTGACCTTGACAGTGCTTATGCTACGATGCCTGCTGCCGGCGCGCCCACTTTACAGCCTGCCAACTCGGAATATTTATCAAAATTTGCTGCCAAAGCTATAGAAGCCAGAGCGTATTTATACGAAGGGGATTATGCCGATGCTGCTACGGCAGCATTGCTGGTTGTCAACAGCGGCGACTATTCGCTGGTCGCCCCGGGATCATTGGTGCCTTACTGGGATAACCCCGGCCCAACAGTCGCATCAGAAACCATTTTTGAGCTTGCTTTAACCACTGCCAATAATAATGGTACCGATGGATTGGATAGTTTTTATGACCAGGCTGGTTATGGAGATGGGTTGTGTACACCCGATCTGTACAATTTATATTCGGCTACCGATCAGCGCCAGCAATTGATTTTAACTTCGAGCCCTAAACGGGGAGCTGTGTTCGTAGTTAACAAATACACAAATTTTTCAAACCCTTCGGATAAGGATGATATTAAAATAATACGTTATGCCGAAGTGCTGTTAACATTAGCCGAAAGCGATGCGCGAAACGGCGATGAACCGGATGCTTTAAAATACCTTAATATGTTAGCCCAAAACCGCGACCCCTCGTTTGCCGGGTATGCATCTACCGGGAACCAGCTCATCACTGATATTTTAAACGAACGGAGAAAAGAATTAGCTTTTGAAGGCCTGCGTTTCTTTGACTTTACACGTTTAAACCTGCCAATAGTTCGCCAGCAGTTAGGGCCATCTGTTTCAGCAGCATCTATAGGCCTGATACCGGTAGGAGATACCAGAAGAATATTACCGGTACCGCAATCCGAGATAGATGCCAATCCAAACATTAAACAAAATCCTGGTTATCAATAATAAACTGTTAGTTAGTTAATTAAAAAAGCCCCGTTTATCGGGGCTTTTTTTAAATCTTCAGATGGTTGCCCGCTTCCGTTATTATTTTCTTATCTATCTTTTCAAATAGCGGTATATGCCCGAGCATCTCCAGCGTTGAATACCTCAGGATGTAAGTCTCAGAATCGTTATCTTTCAATCCATTGAAGATGATGCCTTTTACCGGGATCTGTTTTGCTTTTAATGCATATACTGACAGCAATGTATGATTAATGCTGCCAAGGTAATTTTGCGAAACCAGGACAACTTCTGCATTTAATTGCCTGATGAGGTCGATCATTAAAAAATCGTCGTTTAAAGGCACCATCAAACCACCAGCGCCCTCGATAATTAAAGTATTGCTGGTTAAAGGAAGGATGATTTTTTGCGGATCGATATTTATGCCGTCGATGGCTGCCGACTTATGCGGGGAAAGGGGTTGGGACAGGCGGTATGCCTCGGGATGAAAATATGAAGTGTTATTGGTGACCAGGCTTTTAACTTTCATTGTATCGCTGTCATCAAGGTCGCCCGATTGTATTGGTTTCCAATAATCCGCTTTCAGTTTTTCAACCAAAATCGCCGAAACAATAGTTTTTCCTATCCCGGTACCTATCCCGGTTATAAATATGGGCTTATTCGGCATTTATTAATTTATTTATACCGTTCGTCAACAAGGTTATTTCTTCGCCTGTATTAAATGAATGCAAACATATCCTTATTCTTTCGGTTCCGGCAGCAACGGTAGGGCTGAGGATTGGCCTTACATCTAAACCGGCATTTTGTAAATGCGCGGCATAAGCCTTTGCCTTTTCATTGCTGCCTAAAACCATGCATTGTATCGCGCTGTCGCTGCTGATTAATGAGCAGGCTCCGCCGTTGTTTACTTTTTGTTGAAAAGAGATTATATTGTTTCTAAGCGCCTCGATTTCATGTTGCGATTGCTGCAACAATTGATAAGCCATTTTTATCGAAGCATTTTGATGATGCGCGGCGGCGGTAGTATAAATAAATGAGCGCGCAAAGTTTACCAGGTATTCTTTTAACAAGTTGCTGCCCAAGACAATTGCGCCGTGGCAACCCAGCGCTTTGCCAAAGGTAACAATCCTCGCAAAAACCCGCTTTTGATCAGGCTCGACAATCAAGCCGAAGCCAAATAAACCAACAGCGTGCGCTTCATCAACAATTAAACGGGCATCATATTTCTCCGTTAACGCTAATATCTCTTTAATTGGCGGGCTGTCCCCATCCATGGAATAAACGCTTTCAATTGCCACATAGCAATTTCCCTTAGCTTGTTTTAGCTTATCTTCCAGACTTTGCAGGTCATTGTGTTTAAATGTGCAGCGGTTGGCATAGCCTAAACGGGCGCCGTCAATTATTGAGGCGTGTATCAGTTCATCGGTAATAATAGTATCGCCCCTCTGTGGGAGGGATGAAAATAAACCGAGATTGGCATCGTACCCGGAGTTGAAGATCAACCCGGCTTCGCTGTTATGGAGGCCGGCAATATACTGCTCTAAACTTTCAACATAATTCGAGTTGCCCGTTAGTAACCTTGAGCCGGTTGAACCATTTGAAATTATCCCGCTGCTTTTTATTTCATTATCGATGTTGTTTTTTAATACAACAGAGCAGGCAAAGCCAAGATAATCGTTCGAACAAAAATCAACCAGGTCATTTACAGGTTTTAATGTTCTGTAAGTGCCGGCCAGGCGTCGTTCTTCGAGCCTTTTTTTTATATATAATTCGGATGGCGTCAATTTTATAATTTCCGCTAAAATAACGTGAGTTCGATGATAAAACTATAAGACAGGAATCAAATTAAGAAGTGTATTTCTCTTTGATTGATCTATAGCAGGTTTCTGGTCGATAAAATTATAAGCGGCTAAACAAGCGAGCATATTGTTCAAACCATTGTCAACACTCCTATGCCTGGTGTGCCATAGATCCATCCAGTTTTTCAGTAAGTCAATAACTGTTTCCACTAATGATCGTTTTTTGAGCAGCCACTTGTCTTGAATGGCTATCAGCTTGTTTTTCATGTTTTTACGGATTTTGGTAAACAAATGTAAGCCTTGGGCATAAAGCATTTCAAAGAGTTTTTGTGATACGTATCCTGCATCAGCAAATAACTTTCCTCCTTCGCGAATGGGTTTGCAAAGCTGATTCATAATCTCTGTATTACTGTCACTTACATTACCTGCTGTGAAACAAAAACTCATTAATTCTCCCTGTTCATTGATAATCAAATGTAATTTCAGCCCATAAAACCACCCAGTTGAGGTTTTGCCTCTTGCAGCCAGGCCTTTAAAGACCTTATGCTGATAAATACGGTGATTATCACATACTTCCATCTTTGTAGAATCTACGTAATACTTTCCTGTCTGTCTGCCCAGGCCGTTGTAAAATATAAAAAAGTACAGCGCCATATTAACTTCTTTTTTTAACTCAATAAAACGATTATAAGAAACGGCTTCAGGAAAATAGCTTTTCAGGTGTCTTAATAACCCTTGCTGGTAGAAATATTTAAAACACTTATACCCCCCTAAATGATAAAAAATAACGATTGTCATTACCTCACTTGGTGACAGGCGGCAGTTATCAACAGTGAGTTTTTTTTATAGGGTCATTTAAGCCCACGCTCGAAAGGAATTCCTCAAATTCCTTGTAGAAATCATCGCATTTTACGAAAATTTCCACTAACTTAGTCTCATTCATAAAGTTCGGTGCATTTGTTGTAGTTTGGTCATTACAATATTAGCGCTGAACTTTCTTTTTTTAATTATTTGTTCTAAACAATTGTATATAAGTAACTTGCCGTCGAACTCACGTTATAATAAAGAAAGCGTCCCGGTTTATCAGGACGCTTTCTTTAAGAATTTTAGACGCGAAGGTTAATTACCGCCGCCGCCACCGCCGCCACCTTGCTGCATCCTGGCACGCCTTTCATCCAGCATTTTTTGATAAGCGGTTGCCTGGTCAGGAGTTAAAAGTGCCTTAATCTTATCGTTAGTGGCCTGCATGATCGGCATCATTGCCGATCTGTCCCCGCCTGCAGTACGTATACTATCCATTTTTGTGGTTTGAGCCGTATAAATGACTGTAATTTTAGCTGTCTGGTCATCAGTAAGCTTTAATTGCGTTTGCAGCATCTTAGCTCTTTCCTCGGGGGTTCTTCTCTGGCCGCCACCTTGTGCACGGCTAACTGCTGCAATTCCTAAGAACAAACAGCATACTAACAAAAATTTTCTCATCGTTTTAGTTATTTTTAAAGTTTTGATAAAGATAAACCCTATAAGGTTTAATAACGATGTTGTAACTTAATTGTTGCTTTCGGGGATGGTCATTGGTTCACTGGTTCATTAGTTCATTGCTGCAATACTGGATAAGGGTAAGTGGCCTAATAATACAGATTAATAAACTAATAAACCAATGAACTAATAAACTAATTATTACTCTGCAAATTTGATATAGACCGCTGCATTTGAGCCATCATGCTGGTAAGGCTTTCAAGCGTGGGCTCGGGGGTTGGCTGGGGGAAATGGGTTGATATATACCCCTTGGCTTTCCATATCTCCAAAACATCTTCGCCGCTTATTTCATAAGGCTCGTATACCGGGTTGTCAGATATAAGTTTTAATTTTTTGTTCTCTTTAAATTTATTGCCTATGCGTTTATAAACCACGCCATCGCTTTTTGATATCACCACATATGTTTCAGCAGGTTTTACATCGGCCCAGTTTTCAACATACTCGCCTATAATGATAGTGCCCGATACCAGGGGAAGCATCGAGTCGCCTTTTATTTCAAAAGCCCTGTAAGTGCCCTGTTTAAACATCGGTAAATAGAACTTTGGGAGTTGGGCAACATATTCAGGATCGGCATAGCCGTTTAAATAGCCGGCGCTTGCTTTTAAAGGCACCAACTCGATGTTTTCGTTATCCTCTTTATCAACGGATATGCTTAGCACACGCAGGTTAGCAGGGTTGCCCTTCGGTTTTGGCGCCCATTTCTCATTAATGGTTTCGTTTATAAAATCATCGATGGAGACATCAAAAAACAATGCTATTTTTGTTAGCAATTCATACTTTGGATCGGCCCTTTCTTCTTCATAAGCACCTACCAGCGATCTTTTTATGCCTAAAGCATCAGCAAACTCTTGCTGTGTAAGGCCTTTCTTTTTACGGAGAAATTTAATATTTGATGGAATATTTGACATAAAATTTGGAATTACTAAAATTATTAGTATTTTTATGCTCATAAAATTAGTAATTATATTATTACCGACAGAAACCGCAATAATTTGCATGTAGGCCTATGTTCGGACCTGTTAAAGACGCTTGATTTTTACCGCCAGATGCCCACATTGTTTTTCGATAGTGCGCAGCAGCTTAACCGTTTGGTTTATTTTGAAGAGATCAATACCGAGGAGCAGGCAATGGAAAGGTTTAAAACAGTGAGCACTTATACAAGGCCGCAAAAAGAAAAAATGATCAGACCCGTAAACCCTGATTGGGTGGATCTGACCATTGGGTTAAATTTTGAAAACGGGGTAAGGCCGAGGCCGCAGCTACGCCCGTCAATCAGTTCGTCGAGAAAAGTTTTTACTTTTTAATGAATTTTAACGCACCCGAGTTCATGCAGTATCTTTTTCCGCCCCTGTCCGCAGGCCCGTCATCGAAAACATGGCCCAAATGCAGCCCTGTACTTTTTTCAATAACTTCATCGCGGGTCATGCCGTCGCTGTTATCTGTTACTATTTCAACTTTTTTGGAATCAACGGGCCTTACAAAGCTCGGCCATCCTGTGCCGCTATCATATTTATCGTCCGAACTAAACAGAACTTCGCCGGTAGCAGCACTTACATAAACGCCCTTTTCGTGGTTATTATAATAGTCGTTCTGGAATGGGGCTTCGGTACCGCTTTCAACCATTATGTAGTATTGGTTGGGCGTAAGAATTTTTTTCCATTCGGCTGGCGCCTTGCTCATTTTACGTTTTGGGTCGTACTTCTTTAATTGCTGACCGCTAATTTGCTGACAGCCAAATGCTGTAATACCGCATAGGACTATCAATGTTAAAATTGATTTTTTCATTTTAATGTTTTTTAATTTTAATTGTGGTGTGCCGTATTACCGGCAATTATCAGTAGATACGAATTGCTTTGCCGATCGGTTTGTCATACAATGGTATTTATATGGCCCGTGGCTTCGGGATCAAAACTGCGCTTACAATATGCAGCAGACCATTGCTTTGCTGAATGTCAAATTTACTGAGGATACTTTCACCGCCATTTTCGTCTATTAAAACAATATTGCGATTGGTATCTATCCTGGCGGTTAACCTGCTGCCTGCAATAGTCGTAAAAATAGCCTGCCCATTATTTGAGTTTATTTTCCGGGCTATGTCACGCGCACTTAACCTGCCGGCTATTGCGTGGTACGTCAGCAAGTAGTTTAAGTCGAGCTTATGGCTTGGTTTTAGCAGGGTATCGAGTGCACCCGCCGGCATTTTATCAAATGCCTGGTTAGTTGGTGCAAAAACCGTAATAGGCCCCTTACTTTTAAATGTTTCGGTTAAACCAGCCGCCTCAATTGCACCAATCAAAGTTGTATACTCTTTTGACAATGCCATATTTTCAATAATATCATTGGATGATATCATCGCAGCGCCGTCAACTATTTTAATTCTACCCCACTTTGCTTTCACAGTATCCAATACTGGATTAACCGTTGTAGTGTTTTGGGCAAACAGCAAAGCGCCGTTCAAAACAAGCAAAATAAACACTATCCATTTCTTCATGGCGCAAAATTAAATAAAAACATCAAACCCTCTGACGAAACCAAATCGCAATGGTTTATTTGAAGTAAATTTATTGTAACAATTAAGTCAATTCCGCGAACCCTCAAATCAAAAGCCCGCTATTAAAAAAAGCCATTTTAACTGTGGTTACCCAATTACCAGCCCGGTGTAAACCCTAAAC
>Ga0206849_1070_pt1 | contig 16695 bp, 17 predicted proteins | sample Alteio_BWOrgCont_15_FD_152892 | JGI IMG/M metagenome (GOLD analysis project Ga0206849, IMG submission 152892) | Enriched cells from forest soil in Barre Woods Harvard Forest LTER site, Petersham, Massachusetts, United States -... | ecosystem: Environmental > Terrestrial > Soil > Temperate forest >...
AAAAAGAGATTTTCACCTTCCAGCTTATTGAGAAAATGGCCAAACATATGGTAACCGCAGCGCGCCTTGACTTCGATCGGTAAAGCATAATATTTAGTCCCAGGCGGAGATTTTAAAGTTTCTTGCTTGTCTTTTTCAGGTGTCAATTGGTCTATTTTGACACCGTATTCATTGGCAATGCTGGCAAAAGTACTTAAAATTGCCGGCACTTCCTGGATGGGACGGATCTTATCATTGATAGCCTGCAGCTGCTCATTGGCATTTTGCAAATTTTTCTTAAAAACACCGATCCTGGTCCGATCCGTCACCACTTGCTGGGTATCATTGGAGAATTTATTGATCTGGTCATTAATATTACCAATGCTGGTCAACTGGGCCAACACCAAAAAGAACACATCCAGCGCAATGATCAAAAAAACAATACCGGCGAGCACCCCGTAACGGGCCTGGTCGTTCAGCTTATTAAACGATTCAATGATCTTATTTGGATTTTGTTTCATTAGCTTTTGCCATCACCGTAAAGTCAGTAACATCAATTGAATTATTCCTGCCGCTCTGGATCGAATTAACTTCAAGCGAGATAAACCCCTTCATAAAAGCATTGTTTTGCCGTAACTTGGAAACAAAGGTGTCCACATTATTAATCTCATTGCGGCTTTTGGAGACGACACTGCCGTCGATCGTCAAGCCCGTTTTGTCCAGGATCATTTTAGTGACCCACAATCCCTTTGGCAACGCATCAGAAATGGCATTGAATTTTGGGGCCCAGAGAATTTCCTTATTAATGGTCATGTCTGAGAGCATCTTGATCCGTTTCTTTAATTCAGCCGACTTTTTGTTAAGGCCATCCTGGATCGCCTTATCCGGCCCAACCTGTTGCCACTGGGCATCGTAATGGGACAACCGCAGCATGCCGATGCCCCAGATGGCGCCTAAAGAAAGATGAACAATCAATATCAGGACAATAACCCCCACGAGCACCCCAGAAAGGATCTCATGCGGGATATTAATGGCCACAGCATCAGAATCTGCTTTACCATCCTTCCGGAAGGCCGGAGGTATTAAATTAATATCAATCATGTTATATGCCTAAGCCTAGCGCAACCCCAAATTGGGCCGCATAATTCTGAATATCACCTGAAGACGAAGCGTTGACCTTAAGGCCGGTCACGGGATTCCAAATTTTGACCGGCATCCCTAAATGTTTCTCAAATACACCATCAATGCCCTTAAGCAGAGAACCACCTCCGCCTAGGAAAATCTCGTCGACCTGGACGTTTTTCTCCGTCATGAAATAATCGATCGACAAACGGATTTCAGTGATCAAATTATTGATGGGCATGTCACAAGCCTCAATGATCTGAGGCAATTTATCACCGGGCTCGAGCTTTAAGGCCTCGGCCTGTGCCACATCAAGACTTAAGGCATTAGCAATTTTCTTGGTGAGCTCCTGGCTGCCCACAAAAATGTCCCTGGCAAAACGAGGGGAAGAATCTTTAAAAATCATCAGGCAAGAAGCTGAACCGCCAATATCGAGCACTGCCTTGGCTTTGTCTGTGCTATTGACTTGGGGACCAAAACGCTTAAAAGTGTTGGCCATGGCAATGGAATTAATGGTCACACGGGTGAGCTCCAGGCCTGCATCTTTAAACAGCTTGATGCGCTCATCCACCATTTCCTTTTTAACAGCAGCCAAAAGAACGGACATCTTTTTATCTTTTCCGTCGGGATCAAGAATTGCACAATCCGTATAAATGCTTTTAGGGTCAAAAGGGAAGTATTTGTCTAATTCATAGACATAGGACTTACGCAGGTCATCTAGGGCCATACGCGGCATGTCAATGTAGCGGATCAAGGTCCCTTTGCCAAAAATGGAAGTGGCCAGCTGTTGATTGGTCAAACGCAGCCGTTCAGCAAGCTTTTTAAGGGCTGTTTTAGGGTCATTGCCTCCCAGGGGCTCAATGGCCCAACGGCGGATTTCTTGGGTACCGGAAGACTGGCCTAACTCCACTGCCTTGACCGAAGAGGTACCGATATCAATACCGACATTTGGTGGCGCGGCAGGTTTAGGTACAATGCTGTTAATGAACTGCAAGTACCCATGAAAGAATTTCTTATAATCCATAGAATGTCATTTTAACAGATTATGTCACTCTTTGTTGAAATTATTGAAATTTTAAAAGTGGCCAAACAATGATTGCGCGGGGTGATTTTCTCGGATATACTTTCAATATAAGACGATGAAAACACATAATCGCGGACAATCAATTATTGAATACATCTTGGTCTCAATCCTGATCATATTCGGGATTATTTACATGGGCCCGTATGTCCTGCGGTCCATCAATGCCTATTTCAATCTCTGGAATGACGGGCTTCAAGACTCTTTTAACGAGCATTTAACCCAGGCACCGCCTTCGTCCATCCCCCCGATTAACTCCACCTGCCAATGCACACCCATATCCTCAGGGACTTGTGGAGGTTATCCGGGTTCTCACTGTTCAGCCACACAGGAAGAAATTGATTACAATTGTAACCCTCAAGGCTGTAACGGCATCAACTACAGCTGCCCCACCGATAATTCGTGCTGTTCAGCCATAGTTGACCTTGGTTGCGGCAATATCCCTATCGGCCAAGTAGCGCCTTCGGGCAATTGCAATTATGGCTACCACGTTCAAAGCCAGACCTGCGGATCTACGACTGCTTACCAATGTATCGCTGACAGCTCCTGTAATGCCAAGTGCCAAGGGAACGATTCAAACGCCAACTATTGCCCTAATTCAGATGTCAATTTAGTTAAAAATACAGTTTTAGATTTTGTGGGCAACGACTCAAGCAGTTGCACGGAAAGCCCGCCCGGGCCCAAATGCCAAGTATACTGCAATCCTCCCTATGTGGTCAATTCAACGGTACCCCCTTCTGGTTGTGTTAAAAACTGTGTTGCCCCTGCAGAAGTATGGTCTGATGATTATGTGAGGATTTATCAATCCGATGCCAATGGTGACAAAGGGGCATTGGTTTTAGATGATTATAAAAGTGACCCCCTTCTTGGATGTAAAAAAGGAGGGTCAAACTGGAGTGGTAAGATCAATGATCCGAATTGTCAATTAACACTTGCGGCAGGGTATAACTATTTTCTTGTAGACGTATATAACGAATCCGAACAGGTGGCTGTTAGCCTTAGCCAGGAAAACTCTAACGGGACCCCGGAAACATGTTTAACCCAAGTACCCTATCCAGGACATCCTCAACTATATTGCAACGAAAATGGTGGTTTGCTTGAAGAAAGCCTTGTGCCTACCGGCTGTTGGATCAACCCCGCGGACCGTGCTCCTGGGCAATGCCATACGGGAAACTGGGGAAATAACAACACTTGGTATAATGGCCTGCTGTTTTATATCTACATACCTCCCGGCACCGCTCAATCAAACTGCTAGAAAGTCGTGACAGGCACGACTTTCTTAGAACACTTTCCAATAAACCGTTGACATTTAAAATGTCCAATCTATAATTTAACTACCTCGTAACTTTACTTCTCAACGACATTTTATCCCCCATATCTTAAGATTATTATGCCTAGACAAGCCCGCTTTGTCCTACCTGGACACTTACATCATGTTACTCAACGTGGTAATTATCGCCAGAATATTTTCCAAGACAGACAAGATTATGTTTACTACCTAAAACTGATTGATCACTACGCAAAAGAATATGACAATGAAATTTATGCATTTTGTCTTATGACAAATCATGTACATTTTATTATCAAACCTAATCAAAAAGAATCTCTAGGTCAAACTTTTTGTCGTGCTCATCAACAATATTCGCTGTATTATCATAAGAAGAATGACCTTCACGGTCACTTGTGGCAAGAACGATTTTATTCTTGTTTGCTTGAAGGGAGCCACATTCCCACGGCCATTAAATACGTTGAATGTAACCCATTGAGGGCAAAGTTGGTAAAGAATGTTGAAGATTATCTGTGGTCCAGTGCTAATTTTCACCTAGGCAAAAAATACAATATTATTCATTTATCCGACATTAAACCCTACGTTAATGAAAAGAATTGGAAAAATTTTCTTAACCAAGAACAAACAGAAAAAGAAATTAATGCCCTTCGGCAAGCAACAAACAAAGGATATGTTTTTGGTTCAGACGAATACATTGAACAACTTGAACAAAAGTATGACTGTATCCTTAGACCTCAAATTATAGGAAGACCCAAAAAAGTCGTGCCTGTCACGACTTTTTAAGGCAGTTGCTTGATTAATTCTTCTAAGTGGGATTTGCGTTTATCGAGGTCAACCATTTGAGAACGAAGATCATCCAAATCTGCCCGAAGGCCTTGAGACTCATTATCCAAATTTTCAATATGATGACGCAATTGCTGGGCCTCCGCCTCTTCGCCGCTGCTTAATTTATTGCTTTGCACCCGCTGATTCATTTGAGCCATGAGTTCTTTGAGTTGATGATAATCCCTCTCTAGGACATTTAATTCACCTTCCAATTGCTCGAGCTGATCATCATCCCAATTGGCATTAACACTCGCTGGCAAAACGGGTGGATAGGCGGCAATTTCAGTCTGCAAAGCATTGATCTGCGATTTTAATACGGCTTGCTGGGCCATGTCACTAACGGCAGGCAATTGAGGTGAATTCTTTTGAAAGTCCAGGATCGATTGATGGATGGCAGCTTGACGCTCCCTGCTCTCATAAATCATTTTGATGATCTTCAACTTCTCTTTCTGCATCTTTAAGGCCTCATCATCTATCGGTGACGGGACAGCCTGGCCTCCAAGCACCGGGGCCATTTTCTTCAGCTGTAAAAGTAATTTTTCATCTTCATGATACCCCGCATCCATGGACTGCTGGGCCAATCTAATTTCGCCTTCGTCCTTTTGCGTTTCATTATCGACACCGAAAATTTCGCTCTCAAGTTCATTGATCTGTTTTGAAAAACGGTCATTATTCTGCCGCAGGGGTTCTTCCGCCTTGTTAAGTACCGCACCATCTTGGCTCAATTTCGCCAATTTCACCTGCAATAAAGAAATTTGGTTTCGGATGTAATTATCTTTGGCCGCAAGTTTGGAATTGTTAACGTTTAATTTATCGACGCTGTCTTTAAGAGTAGAAAGCACATCCTGCAAGGCCGATGTGGCATTCATGAGATTGTCTTCCTGCGCCCAGGCGCAAGTGCTCAAAAAGAAAGATATCAATAAAACAATGAATGGGTTCATATCAATGCATGGCCGATGTCATGTTAAGAATTGGCATAAATAAGGCAATCACAATAAACCCTACCACCACACCTAAAAAGGCAATGATCAAAGGCTCAATGAGTTTGGTCAAACCTTCCACGGCTGTATCCACCTGATCATCATAAAATTCCGCTACCTTAGACAACATTTTTTCCAACTGACCTGACTTTTCGCCAATGGAAATCATGCGCGTGACCATGAGCGGAAAAATCGTGCTTTTGGACAACGGGTCGGTGATGCTGTTGCCCTCCTTGACCGATACCTTGATCTCGTCCACTAAAACCTCAATCACCCTGTTGCCGCAGGTTTTTCCGACGATATCCAGTGATTCCAGAATGGGCACACCACTTTGGCTCAAGGTTGAAAAGGTGCGGCAAAAACGGCTCACAGACACCTTGCAGATCAGGTCCCCAAAAACTGGCAATCTTAAAATCAAGGTGTCGGTCTGCAGATGGCCGGCCGGGGTCTTTCTATACATTTTAAAAAGAAAGAAAATGACCACACCACCTGCAGCAAAATAAAGAAGATCATGTTGCAACAGGGTACTGACATCAATCAGCATCTGGGTCATGGCCGGTAATTTCTGCCCCAGCGAGGCATATATTTGTGAGAAGGTAGGAACCACCTTGACCAGCAAGCCAATGGTGATGATCAGGGCCAAACTCACCACCACTGCCGGATAAATCATGGCCCCTTGGACCTTTTGGCGCAGGCGCTCGCTTTTTTCCAGATACATGGCCACGCGTTCCAGAATGGCGGTCAAGATACCGCCGCTTTCACCCACCCGGATCATATTGACATACAACTGATCAAATATTTTGGGATGCTTTTCAAAAGAATTCGAGAGGCTGCTTCCCACCTGGATATCATCGCGGATGCTGCCAAGGGCGGCTTTCAGGCTTGGGTTGGTGGTTTGTTCGCCTAACGCCTCTAAGGATTGTAAAATAGGAATACCTGCGTCGACCATGGTGGCAAATTGGCGTGTAAAAACGACCAAATCTTCCGGCTTGACCCGCTTACCTCCGACTGGTTTTGCAGCGGCCTTTTTGGCAGCTTCTTCTTTTTGCTCGGTCACATCCAGGATCATGAGATTCCGTTTACGCAATTCCGCAACAACCATGGACTCATCATCAGCGGCAATCCGCCCTGTGACTTCCTTGCCTTCTTGATCGCGTCCAATATATTGAAATGTAGGCATAAATTTTAATAATTACGATTGATAGCTTCCTCAATCTCACCTTTAGTTGAAATGAAGGTCGCAATACGGCATTTGGTCAAATTTTCAAGATGACTTTTCTTTTCCTCTGACAAGGGGTTCATCATGACCACGCTCAAAATTTCACCGATGCGGTCCAAGGCAATGACCTTTTCTTTTTGGGCCACGTCCTTAGGGATTAAGCGCACAATGGCCGGGTCGATGCTGTACTTATTGACCGCAATATAAGGCAACCCGCATTGGATGACCAAGGCCACCACAATGTCCCGTTCATCCAAAAGCCCCATACCGACGAGAACTTCCCCGACATATCCCCCTTTTTGCTTCTGGACCCCAAGCGCTGAATCCAGCTGTTCACGGGTGATTTTCTTGCGTTGGATTAAAATTTCGCCCAGCAATACTTTATAAGCATCCATATTTTCCCCACCTATCTTTTTTATTCATCTTCGGAAGCAATACGAAAAACCTCGGTTAATGTAGTTTCACCTGCACACATTTTATCAACGACATCATCAAAAAGCAATTTCATCCCTTGATTTTTCTGCGCATAGCGGGTAATGTCCAAAGAGGTGCTTTTCTTCAATAGCATGTCACGGATATTATCATCAATCAGCAAAACCTCAGTCACACCCACACGGCCCTTATAGCCCGTGTTGCGGCAACGCTCACAACCCTTGCCTTCATACAAAATCATCCCTGGTTTAAGCCGATGCTGGATTTTTTTAATCACATCAGGTTTCATGTCCAAGGGCGCTTTGCAATTATCGCAGATGCGGCGGCAAAGGCGTTGGGCACAGACTAAAACCAAGCTTGAGGCCACCAGGAATGGCTCCAGGCCCATGTCAACCAGGCGTGTGACAGCGCCTGCAGCCGAATTAGTGTGCAAGGTTGAAAGCACCAACTGCCCTGTCAAAGAGGCTTTGATGGCAATATCCGCTGTTTCCGCATCACGGATTTCCCCCACCATCACAATATCTGGTGACTGGCGCAGCACCGCGCGCAAGCCCGTGGCAAAGGTGAGGCCGATATCAGACTTGACCTCAATCTGCGTCAGGCCATCGACCATGTATTCAACTGGCTCTTCGATGGTGATGATATTACGCTCAGGTGTATTTAATTTGCTGATCAGCGAATACAAGGTGGTTGATTTGCCGCTTCCCGTCGGTCCTGTGATCAAAATCATACCGTAAGGTTTATAAATTGACTCCTCAAGGGTAATCATGGCCTCTTTAGAAAAACCCAATTTGGACAGACCCACTGATAAATTATTTTTATCAAGCACCCGCATGACGATTTTCTGGCCAAAGGTGGTGGGCAAAAGGGAGACCCGGAAATCAACCTCTTGTTTCCCAACCTTCATTTTGAAACGGCCGTCCTGAGGTGTTTGGGTATTGGTAATATCCAGCCCGCACATTAGCTTCACCCGCACAGCCACGGCATTCTTGCTTTCATTGGGGATGGTGAGAATATCCTGTAAAATACCGTCGATGCGAAAGCGCACCCTCATGCCCTGCTCCTGGGGCTCAATATGGATATCGGACGCCCTCTGCTGGAGCGCCTCCTTGATGACCAGGTTGACAATGCGGACCACCGGGCCTTCTTCTGGTCCGGACGCCTCCTCGTGATTAGCGGCTGCTTCTGAATTCTCTTTAGAGCCGTTTGGCGTCAAGGTCATGGCTGGAGTTGCAGATTTATAAAACTGATTGATGCTCTTTTGAATTTGGGACTCAGAGGCAATGACAATTTCGATTTCCTTGCCTGTGACATTACGCAAATCATCCAACATAAAAACATTTAATGGGTCGGCGATGGCGACCGTCATGGTCTGGCCTAAGATGGACATCGGCATGACATTATATTGGCGGGCCGTCTTTTCACTCATTACACTTTTGAGCTTCTCATCAAAACGGTATTTGCCTAAATCAATCGAGGGAATATGCAGCTCCCGCATCAAGAGAATCAACAAATCCTGCTCGGAGATAATCCCCTGCTTGATCAAAGCTTTGACCAAACTAATGTTCTTGTCCTGCTGCACTTCCAATAAGGCATCAATGTCCGCCGGATTGATATTAGGCAGGCTTTTAAGTGTTTTTAAAATTCTCTCTTGAGTTGTATCCATAACAGTCATTAGTCAGGTGCTGTCAATCGGGTCACTTCTTCTAAAGTGGTCAAACCACGGGACGCTTTGATTACGGCATCCTCGCGCATGGTCTTCATGCCCTCTGTACGGGCAGCCGCTTTGATATCAGCTTCAGAGCTGGAAACTAAAATTAATTCCTTGATTTTATTAGTCAGGATCAAGGTTTCAGTGATGCCCACACGGCCCTTATAGCCTGTTTTAAGGCATTGCTCACAGCCTTTAGGCTTAAAAAACTGCCAATTCCCGTCGGGAATTAATTCACGTAACCGAAATTCCTTCATAATCTCCTCAGAGACGGTGTAAGGTTCCTTGCATTTTTGACAAACACGCCTCACCAAGCGCTGGGCCACAATGGCCACCACCGACGAGGTGATTAAAAAAGGCTCCACCCCCATATTGACCATACGTGTGATGGAACCTGGGCCTGTGGTGGTATGCAGCGAGGAGACAACTAGATGTCCTGTCAAGGCCGCTTTGACGGCAATATCAAGTGTTTCTGAATCGCGGATCTCTCCGATCAAGATCACATCCGGGTCTTGGCGCAAAATTGAACGCAAGGCCGACGGGAATGAAAGGCCAAACTCAGTGCGGATATTCACCTGATTAAAACCCTTCATTTGAAATTCCACCGGGTCTTCGACGGTAACAATGTTGCGGCCCGGTGAATCGATGTATTTAAGGATCGCATACAAGGTGGTGGTCTTGCCGCTGCCCGTAGGCCCACAAGCCAGGACCAAGCCATGGGGCTTATGGCAACTATCTTTCAGCCGCGCCAGGGAATCCGGCTCAAAGCCCAGCTTATCGATGTCAGCCATGTCCTGGTTTTTATCCAGCACACGCAAAACAATTTTCTCACCCATGGCGGTGGGCAAGACATTGACACGGAAATCAACTTCCTGATTGTTCTTGGTGGTAATTCTAAAGCGTCCATCTTGGGGCAGCCTGTGTTCGGCGATGTCCAAGCTCGAGATGACCTTAATACGGGATATCAGCGGAAAATGCATGGCCTTGGGCATGCGATCGATTTCGCGTAAAAAGCCGTCCACCCGATAACGGATGCGCAAGCAGGTTTCCATGGGTTCAATAAAAACGTCGCTGGCCTTGGCCACCACCGCCTGTTCAATGATGGTATTAGCCATGGTGATGATCGGGGCCTCATCGCTCAAATTCTCGATGGCCCTTTTGTTAGGCTGTGGGGACTTTTCCTTCACCAGTTCCAGGCGCTCAGTTTCCTTGGTCTCTTTAATATCTTGAAAAATTTCCTTCAAATCTTCCGTATTGCTGTTGCTGTAATAACGTTCCAGCGCCACACGCATTTCTTTAGGGCGTGCCAACACCACACTGACACTCATGGAGGTTATCGTCTTGATATTATCAATGGTCAATATGTCCAAAGGATCAACCATGGCAATGGTGAGCTGATCATTGAGCTTGGAGATGGGAAGCAGTAATGATTTTTGAGCTACATCTTTGGGGATTAATTTTAAAACAGCAGGGTCAACGCGGAACAAATTCAAATTGATCAAAGGCAATTGCAGGGCTTCACTTAAAACAACACTTAATTCATCCTCAGCAATCAGCTTCAGGCGCAGCAGCACACGGCTTAATTCGCCGCCGCTCCTGCGCTGCTCTTCAACAGCCCGGCCTAAGTTCTCTGGACTGATAAGACGGTCGCGCAGAAGAATTTCTTTGAGATTGTCCTGGGTCGGCAGCATCAGCGCGATTCGTAATAACGATTGATGGCACTGTTGATTTCCGTTGCTGTACTAACAAAGGCCTGAACAGAGCAGCTGGTCACCCGTTCAACTTCCTCGATGGCCTCAACATTTAAAGGGTTTGACATGGCCAAGGTCAGGCTGCGGCCAATCTTATCAATGGGCACCAAACTGAACTTCTTGCAAAGTTCCCGTGGGACAGTGGCCACCACATCAGGGGCGATCTCATAATTGGCCAATGGCAGATACGGAAATCCGTATTGACAGGTCAAGGCCTGCACCACATCTTCCTCGGTGCCAAGCTTCATTTCAACCACCGCTTCGCCAAAAAGGATCCCCTTTTCCTTTTGATAAGCCAAAACATCTTCAAGCTTGGATTTAGGGATGATCCCCCGCTCCACTAGAATTTCACCTAATTGCTTATTAACTGTCTTACGGAAGTGTTTCATATATATTCAATATAGCGATTAGCACCAAAAAAGTCCAGTCGTGTTTAAATAAAAATTAAAAAATCGTCCTTTTCTTGGCCAAATTCAATAAAAATCCAATCAGGATGGCAAAGACCATGAAGGAGGTGCGGCCATAACTAATCAATGGCAGCGTGATACCCACGACAGGCAAGAGCCCCATGACCATGCCGATGTTAATCACCACCTGCATGGCCAAAATCGTCACAATCCCTAAGGTCACCAATTGGCCAAAGGGGTCTTTATTATGCTGGGCAATTTGAAAACCGCAATAAATAATGATGCTGTAGCAGTAGACCAAAAAAACTCCTCCCAAAAGCCCCCACTCTTCTCCAATCACAGAAAAAATAAAATCCGTGTGCCGCTCCGGCAGAAAATTAAGTTGATTCTGCGTGCCTGCAAGCCAGCCTTTGCCTAAAAGTTCTCCTGACCCAACGGCAATTTTAGATTGAGTGATGGTATAGCCAGCTCCCAAAGGATCAAGACTAGGATTTAAGAATACCAGCAGGCGGTTTTTTTGATAGGGTTTGAGTAAATGCCAAGCCAAGGGCATCATCATGGTCATCATGGCAATCAAGGTCCAAAATAATTTGATAGAAATACCGCTCGCATACAGCATCACTAAAAAGATGCCCATGACTAAGATGGCCGTGCCCAAATCAGGCTGTTTAAAAATAAGGGCCATGGAAATCAGTATCAAAAATAATGGCCAAATCAAATCTGCCCATATTTCACCCGCCGACGTGACGGCATTAAAGGTCAAGCGCGGGCGCCGCTCGGAAAAATAACGGCCCAAAAAGAAAATAACAGCCAGCTTGCTAAACTCCGAGGGCTGAAAACTAAAACCCGCAATCGAAAACCAGCGGGTGGCACCAAGCGCATGACGTCCCATGACCAGCACCATGATCAAAAAAAACACACTGATCCCGTAAACCACATAGGCCACATCAAAAAACTTACGGTAATTCCCACGGCTGAGCAAAATCATGAGCACAAGACCAATGGCTGCACAAAAAAGCTGGTCATAGAAAACCGATATACCAACCCCGTTATTATTAAAAGAGGCACTATAAAGGGCAAGTAATCCAATGCCGATAATAAAAATGGTATGGGTCCAAATGATGCGTGGAAGGCTGGAAGCAGCAATCATCGAGAACACTCTTTTCGTTTACAAGCATGAAAGACTGGGAACAGGTACCGATGACGGGCCACCCAACGGTACACCAAGGGCCCAATAAGGCCTGAGCCCGGAAAATAAACCAAGGGAATAGTCACATACAACATGGGGCAAATCCACGCCAGGCGACGAAAGCCAAAGAATCCGCCATAGGTTTTTCCGTCGGGCATCTCCAAACGCATCTCTGGAAGAGAACTATTCCCCGGAACATATTCGAGCTTTCCCCATAAATCCATGATTTCAATGGCCCTGATACTGGAACGGCAAAAACCGCAGCTTCCATCATAGATCACCTTGGGACGAGGGCTTTTGGCATTAATCTGGCGTTTGGATTCAATCCAATCCATAATTTTTTGCGGATGGATAAACAGCAATAGCTGGGCTGGGAACAAAAATAGGAATATCGTCGGCACATCCAAGGTTAACACTAAAAGTATATGCCAACAAAACCCCAGCACAATGGCAGCCCTTCGAGTTTTGGGATAAAAAAGCCAGAATGGCATGGACAGCTCGGTGGTCACAATCATAAGCCCTGCGATATAACACAGATGCGGATGGGTGGCCATCCACTCTTTAAGCATAAAATTCTTAGTCACCCCCTGCACCGGATAATTCATCAGGAAATAAATGGGATTTCCTGTAATCCAATTGCCTTCACCGGTGATTTTATAAAGCCCGGTGAAAAAGAAGGTTGAAGCTGTCTGCAGCTGCAATAAGCGTTGAATGAAAAATGGACGCGGCCGTCTCCAGGCATCAAGCTCACCACGACGCAGAGCATCAATGGAGAAATAATCACCGTGATACGGAGTGATGCACATTAAAAATAATGTAACGAGCAAAATATCCCAGGAAAGCGTGCCGATATGAAAACAATTAAGCGCGTAGAAGTAATAACAGCAAATTGTCATTAAAATGCAGCTGATTTGGGAAAATAAGCCGATCAAAAAGCAAAACCAAGTGATATAAAACATCCAGACAAAAGCGATGACTAAAACGTCCGGACTCTGCTGCACCCAGTTGATAAACCAAAGCGGGAAAAAATCAGTGTTGAATATTTTAAATGCGCCCGAGAGATAATTGTCATCTAAATGGAAGAACGACGGAATCACGTGCAAGCCGACAGTCCAAGCCACGAAGATGCGGAAGAACGATAATCCGATCGACGAGCGTTCTTCTAAAAATAAAGTGTTCCAAATATTTTTCATACCATTTGCAATGTTATCCCCGAACGTTATTGGGGCGGACCTTGTCCCTATCATCCTGCCTCGCTGTACTTAAATTAATGCTAAGCGGATCACTCCATGTTCTTCCCATGTATTTAATTGCTTTCCCATAATCTTTTTTATAACTACCCCAAGAGTCTTCTTTGAGATTTCGAAAACCTAATCTGAAAACTAAGGTTCCTTTCATACTTTCGACCCCTAAAAAATGTTTTTCTATATATGCTTCTTTTGGCTTTAATATTTGAGTAAACAGCATGGTACTCATACAATTCTCATTAAACGAAATTTGTGGATTATCTGTTACCCAATCATCGCTGCAGCCTAACGTGGTAACTTTTTGTTCCTTATTACTTATATTCGTTATTTTTGTTGAAACAGTTACTTGTTCTGTAGGGTGCCCCCATAAACTCCTTGTAATAGATATAAGCGACAATTGAATTTTAAAAGGAGACACTTGGGGATCTTGGGCTTTCTGGGCGTACCCAGAAGCGCATAAAAATAATAGGCCGATTAATGTTAACCCCACCGTTAAACTATATTTTTTCATCGCTTACCTCATGTAAAGTAATTGACAAACAGCGATACTTTGGTTATTTTAATGATGCTAACGCTTCCCCCGCAATAGTCTTTTTCTTCTTAATCCTGTTTCCCCCAGATAGGTTTTATATATTCCCCCATAACTTTACCTTCATTTAAGGAAAGGGCCAGTCATGTGGACTAAAAGGGGTACTTGGGATTTTACTGCTAAAACTTTTAACGATTTAGGCAAAAATATTCTTAGTATTGGTTTTGCCAGCTACTTCTTCAAAGACTTATACTTGCCAGTACGTATTTTGTTTGTTATGCTTGGTATAGGGTTAATTTTTTGGAGCATTTACCTTATGGATAAAAAAGGAGCTTAAAATGGATCTCCTAATAATGATAATAATGACAGCTGTGTTTTGCTTCGGACTTGGTGCGTGGATGCTTTGGTCACAAAAACATCAACACCAACATCCCCACAAACATTAACTGCTTTCTCCCCCACAGGTATAAACAACCGCTTGCTGCCGTTCAAACGGGGCTTCGGTGAGCCGCGGGTACTCGACATCGGTCACCAAAAATTTATCGAAATAAGGAAACCTACGTTGTAAATAGGGACAAAAACTCTGGTCCATGCCAGGTGACAGCACGCTCACCAATGCATTACGGTTGATATTATCATAACCGATGGCCCGCGTCTGCAGGATCTGGTGTGGGTCAATCAACTGCGGGTTCCCGTCCTTGACGCCATAGACTTCCGCATATCCAAAATTGTCGCCAATGTTATAAAACATGATCCATCCTGCTGGTGGAAACAAAAACTTCATCCGCGGCAGTTCTCGTTTGAAAAGCGGCTGCAGATAATAAACGCAGGTTGACTCGTAGTAAAAAATAGCGAGCCATACAATCACGAAGACAGTGATGAATTTATTACGAAGTTGAACGTTCATTTTTCACCAAAAACATCGGCGGTAAAAACATACAACGCTGTAGCAGGGTCTTTCCAGGCATCCGGTGGCAGGCCTGCCTTCTGGCTGCAGAGCTCGGAGAGAAACTCTTCCTTGCTCCAGCCCGTATCAGTTGCCACTTGCGGCAGAAAAACCCCTTGATGATTGTCACGGCTGACAATGACGCCATGTTTACCCATCACGATTTGAGAGGCATCTTTAATACGCCTTGGTATGGAAAGCGCGGAAATTTCCAAACGAATGCTGTTCAATTCAGCCACGGACAATGGGTGAAAACGCGGGTCTTGAGAGGCCGCAGCAATGGCCATGTCACGCACGGTTTCATACAGCGGCTCTTGGCCGATGATACTGCCAATGCAGCCACGCAAGGCGCCATTGATGGTGATGGTCACAAAAGCACCTTGTACTGCCTTTAGCCTTGCATCCGTGGTTGTCACATCCAAGGTTTTCCCTGTCCGAACATATTTTTCAATACTATCGCGGGCAATGCGCAGCAGTTCTTTTTTCTGAGTGGCATTCAGGGCATCAATGGCCTCATCTTGGGTCTGGGGCTGCCCCAAAAGCCTAGAATAAAATATCACCGACGAGTAACCCACCACTCTGGATTTATCACCTGAGGTGTCCCCGGAATTGGCATGCTCCAAGACCTCAACATGGGTAATGCCCCTCATGCGCGCATATAAAATCGCTGTGGTCACTGGCACAAAACCGCACATTTCCATGTGCCGGCTGATATTGCCTTCAAAGAATTTCTTGGGGTCCAGTTGGATGATGGCCTGCAAGGTCAACGCATCCATCTTGTTGGCCACATCATAGGTGTAATAATGCGACATGTCTGAAGAAATAAGGATCAGCACATCCTGACGATCGCCGATTAATTGATCCAGGGCAACAGCCAAATCATGGCATACCTGTGGGTCAGGATCGCCCATCAAAATGGGCACGATATGAATATCTTTGAAAGTCTTCTGTAAGAATGGAAGTTCCACTTCAATGGCATGCTCGCGTTCATAAACATTGGGCAAGAACTGGAATTCAGGATTTGCTTTGAGTAATTTTTGGGCAAAATCTTCATCAACGGGTACGATACCAAGGGGCGTCTTAAAACCACCTTTGGGCCAAATGGATATTCCTTGAAAATCGACAAAATGACTGGGGCCGATGATGACAATGGTTTTGTAATGGTTCTTGGCGATGGCCTTATAGGTGTAGGCAGCCACCGGGCCTGAGTACGGATATCCGGCATGAGGAGAAATGGCAATCTGCACCTGACGGTCTTGAGGCACAGAGCCCGCGGCCGCTTCGACCTTATCAATAAAATCAGACAATTCCTTTGGGTCAGAAGGATAAAATCCGCCGGCTACATTGGGTTCCTTGATCATGTCACACCATCCCTGAACGCTGAATATGGTCCATGCCATGAATAACAGAATGATTGGTCTCATAGGCGTTCAAAATAAACATCCAGGCCCAACTTCCTCGTTTGAGGCAAATTCTTAAGCATCAAAACAACAAGAAGCAAACTAAAACTATCCATGACAATCACCACCTGCGGCTTCAAATGGACCCACTCGCCAAAACACCCGCAATTTTCAAGCGAAAGCCCTCTAAGCAAGGCTTGACCCACCACCACAATAAAAATCCCGAATAAAATCATCGCGCCCCGCAAGGCCCATCCGGTCCAAAGCCCCATGGTCACAAAAACACCAACGATCAATTCAGCCCAAGGAAATATTTGAGCTGTCAAAACTTCTGCCCACGAAGGCAGCAGCTGGTAGGCCTGGATCACATATTGGAAATTCTGATAAGGAGAAAACAATTTTCCCAGGCTGGAGACTAAAAAAACAATGCCGATGAGGATGCGCAGAAGAAACATATTTAGCGTATTACATATTCGGGAAATAATTTTTCAATTCATCCTGCAGGGACTTGACCCCCACCACCATTTTACCATTGATAAAATAGGTCGGCGTCGAGGTGATCCCAAGGGTCTGACCAACGGATTTTTCA
>Ga0206849_1017_pt1 | contig 16243 bp, 13 predicted proteins | sample Alteio_BWOrgCont_15_FD_152892 | JGI IMG/M metagenome (GOLD analysis project Ga0206849, IMG submission 152892) | Enriched cells from forest soil in Barre Woods Harvard Forest LTER site, Petersham, Massachusetts, United States -... | ecosystem: Environmental > Terrestrial > Soil > Temperate forest >...
GCCTGGGTTTTCCGGTCAGTCTTTTTTGGGAGTAACGTGGCAGCGCCTCGACGAGCTTATTCGTTTGCGTCACTACCTGAGCGCTTCATTTGTTATTGCAGTAGATGGGGGAGTTAATCTGAAAAATATAGGGGAACTTGCGCGGTATGGTGTAGAATGTTGTGCGGTAGGTAGCGCAGTGCTAGGGACCAAAAGTCCTGTTGAGGCTTTACAAAACCTTTATAGGGCGACAGAATTTTGAAATAAGATTCTGCCTTTGTTTTTTCTGGAGAGTTCGATACACTATGTAGCGGTAGAGTATCACCTTTTGTCATAAAAATAAAAAAAAGGAAAAATCGATGAAACAATTGTTTATAGTCTATTTTTTAGTTACGTCGCCAATTTTTTTATTGGCGGGATGTCATACCGTAGATGACAAAGAAAAAAATAACGATATAAAGTGTGAAGGAACTATGGAAACAGTGACGCGCAAAAAAACTGAATCAGGTTTGGAATACGAAATTATTAAAGAAGGCTCAGGAGTATCTCCAAAGTCGGGTCAAAAAGTCACCGTGCATTATACCGGATGGCTTGATAACAAAGGACAACCTGGGGACAAATTTGATAGCAGTGTTGATCGCAATCAACCCTTTTCATTTGTCATAGGTGCTGGTCAAGTAATTAAGGGATGGGATGAGGGCGTTGGTTCCATGAAAATTGGAGAGAAGCGTCGCTTAATTATTCCTGCGCAGCTGGGTTATGGTGCGCGAGGAGCGGGAGGAAAAATTCCGCCAAATGCTACGCTTATTTTTGATGTTGAACTTCTGGCAGTTAGCTAAGAGTTATTAGAGTCTAAAATTTTGGTAAATAGTTTGACCCCTGTGCAGCTTAGGTTTGAATTCCTAAGGGCAGCAGGGGTCAATTAAGTATAAAGCTATAGCTGTGTTTAGGCGACTAGCTCCTGAATTCGAGTAATCAAATCCTCTTTTTTAATGAGGCCAACTTGAGTATGAACTCTTGTGCCATTTTTGTAAAAAATAGTTGTGGGGAGGGATTTTATTGAACAATCTTCCGCAATTACTGCGACTGCATCGGTATCAATTGTTAGATACTTTATGGCCATTTTTTTATCATTAATAAGGGTTTGTTTTAATTCCTTGGCAACTTCTTTAAAAATAGGCGCGTACATTTTGCATGGTCCGCACCCTGGTGAAGAAAACTTAACAACGACGAGACCGTCATGATTGATTTCTTGTTTGAATAATTCCCGGACTGCAGTGTTGTTTTTGCCTTGTGCTTTCTCATCAAAGCAGATTACATTGGTTGTTTTTATTACATCTGACTTAACTACACTGACCGCGGGTTGTGCTAATTCTTGTTTGGTAGTTTTAGCTGCTTTGGTAGCGTTAGTGGCCTTTTCTTGAGCAGCCGTCAATTCGTAGATACTAGTCATCATATTGTCATATGCTTTTGACATTATAGCGTTAAGCTCAACATGTGATGCCATGATCTTTTGGCCAGTAGCAGATTGAATAAATTTGTTGGATACACGATTATATTCCAGCATATTTTCAATATCTGTCTCAGTGAACAATTTGTCATGAGTAGTAATAAAATTCTGTTTTAGATCACGAAGATACTTATCAATTGCTGTTTTTTTAGCTCTTGCATCAGTAATATTGGCGTTAACAAAGAGAGGTTCGCATGCCGAAGTAATAAGATTTTGGTCGTTGGTTAATTCAAAAAGTTGCTCAATTTTTTGCTGCTTTGGTTCATGTGTTGCTTTTGTTTCTAGTGAAGCCTGCATCAGTGTTGGTACTGATAAAAATAAAGATCCAATTAGAAATAATTTATTCATATGGTTCCTTTGTATAGTGAATAATATATTAATTAACAAGTGCTGAGATTCTCGTAGTCTTTACCAACTTAAGATTATATTCTTCAAAAGGCAAATGCCCCTGAGTATGCCTATATAGATAGTGTCAGTAAAATTTGCTAAAATGTTGCTGGGTGTCACAAATTTACCGAAAGAAAAACTATGTTAAAAAATCTAAGAAAATGTATGTTGCTATTGATCTTTTCCCCTAATTTTTTTGTAAGAAGTGTTCATGCACCTACTCATCACACGTTAGAAAATGCATCTTTAAAAGCTGCAAAAAAATCGACTATTTCTATAGTTTTAAATGGGTCGAGCTTAGGTTCGCGTTGGAGTAAAATAAGCAGTATTAGTCAGATAGCAGAACATATTAAGAGTGATAAACGCCTTCTGATTATTTTTGACATAGATAATGTTCTTTTGCATCCATCCACTGATTTGGGATCAGATCAATGGTTTTCTCATTTAGTTCAGGAAAACATTGATTCTGGCATGGATTATTCTAGTGCTGTTAAGCAGGTTTTACCTCTCTATTTCCATGTTAATTTTACTATTGATCTTACGGTAACAGCTCAAAACTTGTCTGAAGATTTGCGTGAGCTCAGACAGCAGTGTGAGCACGCTATTTGTTTAACCGCCCGTTCAATCAATTTGGCAGAAAGAACTGTGGAGCAGTTACATAGAAACAACTTGAGATTTCATTTTGCTGAACATGAAGAATTTAGTTTGAATCTGGCGAATCCAGCTCTTTATAAGCAGGGTGTTCTTTTTTGCGGCATGAATAATAAAGGTGACGTTTTATCATCTTTTTTAGATCATATTGGCTATTGTCCCGAAATAATTATTTTTATTGATGATAAAGAAGCAAATTTGTCTGTAGTAGAAAATGCTGCACAAAAAAGGGGTATAGAGTTTATTGGCCTTCATTATGGGGGATGTGATGAGCGAGTGCGTTCCTTCGACAAAGTGATAACGCAGCAAGAATTAGAAAATTTTTTGGAAAAACATCCACTTAAATAGCGCTCGGAGCACTATTGAGAGATTTGGGTAGGGGGCAATCTTACCTAGGCGCTGGGGGGTATTCTTTTGTAATTGTATAAAATTAATAAATATAATGGTAAACTATATAATAGTTGTGTGCCTTTAAATACTTCTTTAATCTAATTATGAATTTTTCAGTAGATAATTGCTTTTGTTAAGGCTACGGCTTCAGAATTGAGTATTCTATTGAGTAATAGAGATTAATGTAAGAATTCTCTACTTTATTTTAATGTTAAAAAATAATTAAGGATTTTATGTCAAACTATTCTAGTTCAGGACGTCGGCCTGACAAAAGCAATCAATATATATCTGGGACTAACCGCGGAACAGGTAGTGCTCGGTATCCTTCGCATTCGCGGCGACCAGCAAGGGCTGTGGTAAAATTTGATCCTTCAATGTTTATGAAAACGGTTGAAGAGCGGGCAACTTCAGCTGTATATGTTCCTAAAAATACTTTTGCGGACTTTTTAATTGAAGAGCAGATTAAAAAAAATATTAGTGGCAAGGGATATTTATTGCCAACACCAATTCAGGACCAAACAATCCCGCTCCTTTTGGAGAGTAGAGATGTTGTGGCTACGGCAAATACAGGGACAGGTAAGACTGCTGCTTTTTTGATTCCTTTGGTAAACAATGTTTTAACTAAAAAAACGGCTCGAGTATTAATTATTGCTCCAACACGAGAATTGGCTGATCAAATTGAGAGCGAACTTAAAATTTTCAAAAATAAGACCGGGCTTTTATCGGTGCTGTGTATTGGGGGGGCTAATATTAATCCGCAGATCTTTGCTTTGAGAAAAAATCCTGAGTTTGTAATTGGGACACCCGGTAGACTAATTGATTTAGAGCAAAATCGAGTTCTTAACTTTAACCACTATACTTCTATTGTGCTTGATGAAGTTGATACGATGCTTGATATGGGATTTTTAAATGATATAAAATATATTATTCAAAAACTGCCCGAGCAGCGCCATTCTCTGTTTTTTTCCGCAACCCTTCCCAAAACGCTTAAAAATGTTATGGATGGTTTTTTGAGAAATCCTATTTCTATAAGCGTTAAGACTCGTCAATCTGCAGAAAATGTTAATCAGGATGTAATAAAAGTTGGTCATCATAATAAAATTGAATTATTGCATGATCTGCTTATCAAAGCTGAGTTTAAAAAAGTTATCATTTTTATGAGAACAAAAAGAGCCACGGATAAATTGTCGAAAGTATTGCGCGAACGTGGGTTTGTGACGGCCACAATCCATGGTGATAAAACTCAAACGCAAAGAAAAAAAGCTTTATCTATGTTTAGAAATGATGAAGTTAAGATTCTTTTGGCGACTGATGTTGTTGCACGAGGCATAGATATTGATGATGTTTCTCATGTAATTAATTTTGATTTACCTCAGACCTACGAAGACTATATTCACAGAATTGGGCGAACTGGCCGCGCTGATAAAATTGGGCAAGCGATAACTTTTATTGAGTAGTTTTTTATCCATATTAAATTTTTTTTTATACTAAAGCCACGCAGGATCGCGTGGCTTTTTTAATAAAATCATTCCGTTAAAGAAACTGGCTTGCCAGACGGAGCCGTTGGCGAAGACTGGAGGAGAGGGTGGGATTCGAACCCACGACCCCTATCACTAGGGATAACGGTTTTCAAGACCGCCGCATTCGACCACTCTGCCACCTCTCCATGAATTATAAAGAATAGTTTAGCTTTGCTTGATGAAGAAATCAATCCGCCTATGCTTTTTTGTAAAAAAAAGCTACGGCAATATAAAGGGATAGCGTTAGGCAGTCGAAGTTCTCCAGAAGCAAAATCATTCTACTATAAAATGATTCCGTTAAAAAAACTGGCGTGCCAGAAGAAGCCGATAGGCGAAGTATGGTGCGCCCAAAAGGAGTCGAACCTTTAACCTCCAGATCCGTAGTCTGACGCTCTGTCCAGTTGAGCTATGGGCGCATGAAATTTTTTAAAATATTAGGGAAGAAGGAAGATGTCAATTTTTCTGCGAAGTATTTCGTCTAGCCGTCATAGCCCTCGAGCGATGAGGCAACTTGTTAGGCGAAGCAAATATTTCAAGACGGATGTTTACTGCCCTACTTCGCTAAAGCTTTTTACTTCGCACAAGGCTTCGTAGAACAAGACGAAGGGCATACTTCGCTTAATCCATCCCTTAAAAAGGTGGCACAGCCATACGAAGCTCTCCCTGCTTGTGTTTATACTTCAAAGATAGAGCGAAGTATGGTGGAGAGAGAGGGATTCGAACCCTCGTGTCCCATTTAAGGAACCCTTGCTTAGCAGGCAAGTGCTTTTAGCCGCTCAGCCACCTCTCCTCTCAAAGCTGCTATTTATGCCTTAAGAATAGCGACAAAAACTATTTTGTGCAACATGGAAAATATAAGGCATAAGAATGTCTTTACTGTTTAATTTTATTATAGAGCAACCGAGGTGCAATACCAAATATTAAAACCGCGCTTAGTGCTCCTAAAGCTGTAGAGGTTGGGGAGGCTAGGAATTTTATCCAAGCTGAGTTAATATGAGGGCTCTTGATGAGGTAGCTATTATATTGCTTTCTTTGCAGAAAAGCTATATCAGGATTAGTGCTAGGTGCTTTGAGGCGCTTTTCTAAGATCGCGCTTCCAACTCCACCAAAAAGGATGCTTAAGAATATAGGGCTAGCTAAAACAGTAAACTCTTGAATAGAATCTGCAGTTACTCGTGAAGCTAGAGCTAAGCCTAAAGAAACGCTAGGAACAATAATAAGTGATCCAGTAATGAATGAGCTCACAAACCCGCGTATCAATAAATCGGCTATTTGAGATTTGCAAAAAGGTAGATAGAGGGTGGATTCTGCTCCATTGGCGCTGGGGTTACTTGTTAGGGTGTCAAAAACATCGGGATCTATGGATGGAGTTAGATGTGTGGTGGTGCGAGGCAATGGTGTTCTTCGCAGAACAACGCTATTGAGAAAATCCATACCGAAACAACAGTTGCCGATGACTATGCCGAAAAAGAAGGCTAGAAAATAAATTTTTCTCATGAGATCCTTTTTATAATTTAAATTTCTATTCTGAAAAACTATTAATTAATCTCAATTATATATATATTTTATAATTATTGCAAACCTCCACTGTTTGAATCTCTTTAAAAGCGCTGCTACACTGGTATCGAGCTGTTTTGATACAATTATGTTAATCGTTAGGAATCCATGGCCAAGAGAGAAGCGGGACAACAAGAGCTTATTTTCGGCGTACACTCGCTTATAGAAATTTTAAAGGCTAAAAAACGTAAAGTCGAGATGATTTATACGACTAAGCCGACCCCCAAAGCATGGGAGCAGGTTGTAAAGTTACTTCCTAAGCATGTACTAGTAAACTATGTAAGTCGCGATTCATTAACGCGCATGACTGATACTGCTGATCACCAAGGACTTATTGCCTATGTTCAGCCTTTTGTCTTTAGAAAGCAATTTTTTAGTCCCGCTAAAGAGCCATTTATTTTAATGCTTGATAGTATCCATGATGTGCGTAATGTGGGCGCAATTTTGCGCTCTGCCTATTGTACGGGAGTTAATGGTGTTATTCTTATCAGTAAGCATGCAGCGCCTTTAAGCGGTGCTGCCTTTAAGGCCTCAGCAGGCCTTGCCGAGCATTTGCCTATTTTTATGTCGCCTTCAGCAGGCGCTGCTATGACACTGATAACTCAAGCTCGATATACTCCCTATTTGGCAGTGCTTAATGGAACAGATGCTACGAGGGTAGTGTATCAACGTCCTCTCTGTCTGGTGATTGGCAATGAAGCGGTTGGAATTAGTAAAGAATTACTGACCAAAGGAATAGCGATAACGTTGCCTCAAAAAGCAACCGATATTTCTTATAATGCTTCTGTGGCAGCAGGGATCCTTATGTTTTTAATCGCCCAGGCTGGAGAAAATAAATAGATTTTCAACTTGACAATTATAATAAAAAAAAGTACTATTGTGATAGTAACGACTGAGTTGTTTTTTAAAACTTGACTGGGGTAAGTGGCTTTAGTTGGTGGCATTCGGCAAAAGAACGGAGCAGTCGTAGGAAAAAGACAGGAGATAGTAAAGAAGGGGGAATGGATGAAGATTTTTCGATATAGTGTACTTTTTCTTCTAGTTAATAATTTTGTATATCACAGTTTTTCTCGATCATGGCTTCCTTCGTTTGAAACACTCAGATCGGGAGCTGGTCAATTCTTTGGTTCTCAATGGACCCAAGGAGCAATGGGATTAATAGGGCTTATTGGTACGCTCGATGGAGGTATAGCCTGGCTTGGTTATAAGCGGAATATTAGAAACTGGGATGCTGAGGAAAAATTTATAAAAAAAGGACAATTTATAGTAGGCTCAGCTTTTATGCTTACCACATTCGGTCTCCGGTATTATTTTGGCAGATTTCCCTTTGCAAAATAATTTATGATATTTTCTTGCTTTGTTTCCAGAACATACAGAGACCCCCAATAAAAAGGGCGATAAAAACAGAGAATGATCCCATGCCATAGAGAATAAAATTTTTTATAGAAAGTACAAAAAAGAGGCTGCAGCTTACCAATCCGGCAATTGCAATTCCCGTATGATAGGAGTGCTGGGAAGCGCGGGCTGCGGTTAATAACGCTAGCATACTCAGGGCAAAGGTGATAGTGCAGCCGAACACCGACATTTGTTGCAATAAAATTATATTGCCCTTGAGAATCAAAAGATAGCTTAAGCAGAGAATTGCTTCAAGTGCGATACAGAGCATAGGGATGTGGTAACGATTTAATGTCGTAAGATAAGAGCGCCATGCTGTGTGCCCCTGCTGAGCTAGAGTATACAAGTTCCACTGATTACTAAAAAGAATTCCGTAACTGCCTCCTAATGATGCGGTGGCAAGTGCAATATATAAAATTTTACCCACATGGTGCGCTATGGCAGGATGACTTGGCCAAAGAGTCATAAGAAGAGGCGGTAGTACATGCAAAAAGGAATTTGCCTGTTTCATAAGTAAAGTTCCCAAAGCGGTAAAAAAGAGCAATTGATAGATGATTGTTAAGGTGACCACGCTACAAAAAGAAATAAAAAGTGCGCGTGGGCCATCTTTCGCGGGATTTTTCAAAGTATTACTTAACGAACAACAGGCTTCAAAGCCAGTAAAAGCGTAGAGTACGAGAGGGATAGTATTGGGTATGCCGCTCCATAGAAGCGTCTGCGCGGGAATTGACCAGGATTGATAAAGGTAAAGACAAGAAAAAATAACAAATAGGATGGGCACCAACTTGAGAAAAAGAAACGTATACATTACTGCACGTCCTGTTTTCATATGAAAAAAATTGAGTAAAGTAAAAAGTGTTAGGATAATTGTATCAAGCATGAAGGGATTAATAATGTTTAAACTTGATATGACTGTGGCAATAAGTGTTGAAAATACATGGATTAAAAGAGCTGCTGAAGCAAGTTTTGCAATGAAGTAGGCCCAGGCACTCATAAAACCAACAAGCGGAGAAATTGCTGTGGCGCTATACGTATAAAAATTCCCCCCAGGATAACGTTGCAAAAGAGCACTAAACGAGAGAATAAGAGGGATAATAAGAATTGCTACCGCTATGTAGCTAACAAATCCCAGAAAGCCTGTTTTTTGTGCAAGCATAAGGGTATTGATAAAAAGACCCGTGCCAAACATGATATTGATGTTTATAAGCGTAACGGTCCAGAGCGAGAGTTTATGAGGTGTCGAAGTCATAGATACTGTCATAGGTTATAAGGTTGAAAGCTGCTACAGATTGCAGTCGTTAAAAATCAGTGTAACGAGGCATTGAATTTCAGTCCAGCATTGCTTTAGTCTAGAAATGATCTTTTTTTCCAGGAGTACTAATAAATCTAGTTCTTTTTTGTTGGCCATGTCGTGCGCGTGAATCAAAGGCTCCATAGGTTTCCAAAAGCTTACGAATTTTTTGAGAATTAGTGTACGATAGAGCAGTGCTTTTAAAATTATCTTGAGCATTAATAAAATAATAAAAAGCATAGGATTTTTTATGAAAATCATTATTAACTAGTTTTAACATGAGTGCTATGGTGCTATAGTATTCTTCTTCTTGTGCACCTTCACTGTTATAGGTGAGGCAAAGTAATGGTGTGCGACTATTAAATTCCTCAGGATTATTCATAATCATGTAGAAAAATAATTTATTGGGTGAAAAGAGTTGTGCTTTTTTTATAATAAGATCTGTAGCTGCAAAATGTCTTCGTATAATAGCTATGTTAAGAGCATTTTTTCTTTCTTTATCCCCTATGTTAATGATGTCACACAAGGCTTCATTGTCATTGGTTAAAAATTTCCCCACAGTATCCAGAAAATAATGCAACAGAGTTATTCTATCACGTGCCGCTGCGTGCATGAAAGCAGTCCATCCTTCTTGGTCTCTACAAGAGATCAATTTCACAAAAAGAGGTTTGTTGTTGCTATAGGCATTTTTAGCATTTTCTAAAATTGTTTCAAAGCGTACAAAATCATCACCTTGCACTGCCTCAATAAGCTCCTGACCACGCTTGCAAAGCTCTTTTTGTTCTGGACTCACCGGAGCGAGCACGAGCCCCCCATGTTGCTTTAAGAAATATACAATTTTAGTTTCTATAGCGTACAAAAGAGGGGTGGCTTTATCTTTATCCTGTGCATTAATAACATTATAAAAATTGTCTGACTCTTTTCCTAAAATGGTAAGCGCTTTATTGATAAGTTCTTTGACCGGTTTTTCAGAGGAATTATAAACTAAAATATGGAGTGGGGTCTGTTCTGAAGTGAAAGTTCGGGTTGTCAAAAAAGAGAAAAAAAGCGATCGGTCGTTGTTGAGTGCACGAGCCGCTTCATCTAGAAAGGCTTTAAGAGTAACATTGTTGCCAACTCTACTTGCCAATGAAAGTGCAGTATATCCTTGCTTGCCTTGTACATTTAAAAAGACAAAAAGCGATTGAAGGTCAGATTTAAAAAAATTCTTTGCTCTCTTAATGAGAGAGGTTAAATTTTTATAATCAGAGGTTGCAGCACAATATTGTAATAAGGTAAAACCTTCAGCATTTGGACAATTAAGGAAATGTAAGTAGGCTGCGGGATCATCTCGATATATTTGAACCGCTTTATCAAGAATCTCACTGCATTTATCCACATTATTTGCTTCATGAGCATCAAAGAGTCTCTTGCTGAGTTGCGCGGGACTTGGTTGTATACTCCGATAGCCGTGTGGTAGAAAATTACAGAAGATAAAGCAGCCTAAAAGTAGCAATAATCTTTTCTTCATAATGCCCCTATTTTTCCTAACCCCGCCTAAATTTGTAACCTTGTCTTAGTGCGTATCAAGCCTATCAAATATAAAATACTATTTGCAATGTTTTGTTTTTTTTATTAGAAATATTTTCTGTTATATTGAAAAACAACCCAACAAGAGCTCCTTTTTGTAGGCTTTTAAATAAATTGTGGTCAAATTTTAATAGATGCGGTAAAAGGTTACTTGATAATCCTTACCGTTATGCTATGTTGTGCGCAGGGCAGGGGGTAGTTATTTTGGAGAGTTGTTCATGACGAGTCCTATTGTTCTTATTATAGGCACGCGCCCCGAGGGCATTAAAATGTTGCCTGTCTATTTTGCTCTAAAAAAAGCACATATTCCCGTAGTTATTTGCTCAACAAACCAACATTCTAATTTGCTGGATGAGGTTTTTGATCTTTTTGAGGTAATTCCTGATTTTCGCCTTGATATTATGAAACCGGCCCAGGATTTGTTTCATATTACGTATGAAGGATTATATAAAACCAAGGCGGTCTTTCTTAAGGTAAATCCTCCTTTGGTGTTGGTGCAAGGTGACACGACCTCTAGTATGTCAGCTGCACTAGCCGCTTTTTATCTGGGTATTCCGGTGGGACATGTTGAAGCTGGTTTGAGAACAGGAGACATGCATAATCCTTTTCCAGAAGAGATGAATCGGCATTTTATTGGGATGATTGCTCAGTATCATTTTGCCCCTACGCCCCGCGCAATGGCAAATTTAGTTGCTGAAGGGGTAGCTCAAGATTCAATTTTTTGTACCGGAAATACAGTAGTTGATGCTCTTTATCTTATTCAGAGAAAAATAGCAATGGGAGCGGTATCCATCGATTTAGAACTTAAAACTAAAGTTGAGCAGACCAGAAAAGCAGGAAAACGAATTGTTCTTTTAACTACTCATCGTAGAGAGTCATTCAATGGGGGTATTGTTTCTATTTTGCGGGGAGTTCGAGAATTTGCTTTAGCTCACCCTGAAGTGGTTATTTTTTATCCCTTTCACCCTAACCCAAATGTATTGGATGCTATTGAGCAGTCTATGATTGCAAAAACTGCTAATGTTTTTATGTCTAATCCCCTATCCTACAAAGAATTAATCTATCTGTTAAGCAATGCAGATCTTGTGGCGACCGACTCCGGCGGAATACAAGAAGAAGGGGTAAGCTTGGGGAAATTCGTTCTTATCTTGCGGGAGAAAACGGAACGGCCTGAAGGAATTGAAGAAGGACTGGCAGCTCTTGTGGGAACAAATCAAACGGTAATTGTGCAGCAATTAGAGCGTTTTTTAGCACTCATCGCAGCACAATCATTTTCCCCATCTTCGGTCTATGGAACGGGTGAAGCTGCTAAAAATATTGCTGCTATTATAAGTCAGAAAAGAAATAATTTTTCTTCGGTACATAAAGTTGAAAAAGAAATACAGCGATAATCCGACACCTTAGTTAAGAAAGATGAATTTTGGGCGGTCTTTTTATGGTGCCCCATATAAAAAAGAGGAAAAAGGGATGGAGAAAATTTGTATTATAGGGTTGGGTTATATTGGCTTGCCTACAGCGATAATTGCGGCACGTCACGGCTTTTCTGTTGTGGGATTTGATATAGATGAGGAGCGCATTGAGCGTATTAAGGCAGGGGATCCCGTAATTAAGGAACCTGATATAGCAGAACAGTTAGAATCTGCGCTTTATACTGGTAAGTTCAAAGTGCAGTCTACGCTGGAGTTTGCTGATTGTTTTGTAATTGCAGTCCCCACACCATTTAAAGAAAATAAAAAAGCAGATCTTTCTTACATCTGGGCAGCCGTTCATGATCTCGTTGCTTATGTGCGTCCAGGAAATGTTATTATTATTGAATCAACTATACCAGTTGGACTTACTGAAGAAGTTGCTACCTTTCTTGAAAATAAAACAGGACTAATTTTAGGTCATACTCTTTTTGTCGCTCATTGTCCTGAGCGAGTATTGCCAGGAAATATTTTTTATGAATTAGTTTATAATCCTCGCATTATTGGAGGAGTACGTGCTACCTGTATGCATAAGGCAAAAGAGTTCTATAATCGATTTGTGAGGGGTTCGCTTTATTTAACAAGCGCTACTGCAGCTGAGATGATTAAATTAATAGAAAATAGTTCACGTGATGTCCAAATAGCTTTTGCTAATCAGGTTGCGGCAATGGCTTATTCTTTGGATCTTAATCCTTTTGAAATAATAGAGTTAGCCAATAAACATCCACGTGTTTCTATACTCAATCCTTCGTGCGGAGTTGGAGGACATTGCATAGCCGTTGATCCATGGTTTCTGGTTGAATCTTTTCCTGAACAAACTCAGCTTCTCAAGGCTGCTCGTTTGATTAATGATGCCAAACCTCTTCAGGTAATTGAAACAGTGCGCAAAGCGGTGGTGCAATGGCAGAATATACACAAGACGGTACCCACGGTGCTTGCGTTAGGAGTAACCTATAAGCCTAATGTGGATGATGTGCGAGAATCACCTGCCTTATTGATTGCAAAAAAATTAAGTGATGATAAAGATATGCGATTATTAGTGTGTGATCCGTATGCTCCATTGATTACTATGTATGATACGTTTGGATCTTCAGTTGTTTCGTTGGAGAATGGGATGACTCAAGCTGATCTTATTCTTTGCTTAGTCAAGCATGCTGAATTTCAAAAAATAGCTTTATTGAAGAATGATAAACAAAAAATATTGGATTTTTGTGGTCTTCTGCATATTTCCCAAACTGATGCCCCCGAAATGGTCTTTTGGCCAGAAGCCCTAGAAAATCAAAGAGTGTTATTATGAGACAATTATTTTTAGAAAATGGATCATTGAGCGTTAAGGACATAGGCAAACCCGCATTAACCAATGATACACTTCTCGTTGAAACCTACTATTCTTTTATTAGTTCGGGAACAGAAGCGGCAACAATTGCTGGAGCTTCATCATCATCGATGTTTCTAGGAAATTTGCCTGCTAAAATAACAAAAGTGGTTGCTGCTCTAAAAACAGAGGGTATTGAGGGAACTAAAGCACTTATCAGAGCAAAACTGCGGGGTGGTACTATTCAACAGCTTGGCTATTCTTGTGCAGGGCGCGTAGTGGCTGTTGGTAAGAATATAAGCACTATAGCAGTGGGAGATTTTGTGGCATGTGCAGGTGCTGGAATTGCAAATCATGCTGAAATGGTTTTGGTTCCCCAACATCTTGCCGTGAAAATTGGCGATGCCTCATCCTTAAAAGAGGCCAGCATTACCACTATTGGTGCCATTGCGCTTCAAGGTATTCGTCGCGCTGATCTTCAGCTGGGAGAAACTATTGTTGTTATTGGTTTGGGTCTTCTGGGTCAGCTGACTGTTCAGTTGGCGGTTATTGCAGGATGTCGGGTTATTGGTATTGATCCTGTTGAGGATCGGCGAAAGATGGCTGAGCAATGTGGAGCAGTTGCTGTTTTTGATCCGACTGATACAGAATTAAGCAAGCAAATAAATTTTTTAACCAGCCATCATGGAGTTGATTGTACTATTATTACTGCTGCCTCAAAAAGTGATACGCTTGTGCAACAAGCAATGGAGATAACGCGTCGCAAGGGTAAGGTAGTCTTAGTTGGCGATGTTGGTCTTCATTTGCAGCGAGATCCTCTCTATCGCAAAGAAATAGATTTTTTGATCTCCTGCTCATATGGCCCAGGACGTTATGATGTAACGTATGAACAGGAAGGAATTGACTATCCTTATGCTTATGTTCGCTGGACAGAAAATAGAAATATGCAAACTATTGTTCATCTTATTGAACAAAAACGACTTATAATTTCGCCGCTCATCTCTCAAACAGTTAATCTAGCTCATGCAGCACAAGGATACGAAACACTTAAGGCTCAGAAGGGTTTGGGGGTTGTGATAGATTATGAGGTGTCTAGTTCCACTCTCCCCGTTGAAAAAAATAAAATAGCTTTTGCGCCAGCAAAAAAAGGGAATATGCGTGTTGGCGTGATTGGTGCAGGAGGTTTTGCAAAAATAAAACTGTTGCCCATCATAGCAAAGATCAGTAACGTGACAATTAATGCTGTTGTTGATCCGCAACCTGCAACGGCATTAAGCACCGCCCGTCTTTACGCTGCTGCTACTGTTTTAAGTGACGATCGTGAGCTTTTTAGCAAAGATCTTGTTGATATTGTGGTTATTGCTTCTCCCCATGCCAATCATGCGAGTCAAATTATAGAAGCACTGAAAAATGGCAAAGCAGTTTTTGCGGAAAAGCCGATGGTTACTACCCATGAACAATTAGCAGAATTATCAGATTTTCTAGATGCTCATCCTACGGTACCTTTTTGTGTGGATTACAATCGTACCTATGCCCCCTTTGTACAAATAATAGAGACTCATACAAAACAGCGCTCAACTCCTCTCATGGTGCATTATCGAATGAATGCTGGATTTATTCCACAAGAGCATTGGGTGCAGCGTGAAGCAGGGGCAGGTCGTATCATTGGTGAGGCATGTCATATTATCGATCTCTTCTGTTATTTGACTAATTCAGCACCAATATCTATCTCTGTTGATGCGTTGCAGCCCACACAAGAATCGCTTGGCAGAACAGACAATTTTGTCAGCACTCTCTGTTTTGCCGACGGGTCAGTTTGTACTCTTTTATATACAGCCCTGGGTAATGCGGCTGCTGGCAAAGAACGCATGGAAATTTTCTTTGATGGCAAAACTATTGTTATGGATGATTACCGTTCACTGCAAGGGTACGGGTTTCCTGCTTCATTTAACAAAACTGCGCAGCAACAACAAAAAGGTCATGAACAGCTCATTGAGAAATTTTTTGGTGCATTAAAAGCTGACAAGGCTGTTATGCCCATCAGTTTTGATCGTCTTAAGCTTGTGGCGCATCTTTCATTGATTATGAATGATTTGGCAGTGCAGGGCGGTGGTGAGCAGATCGTGCGAATAACGTAGGGTAAAATATTTGGAAGAACAAGGAGGTATCCTTTTGCCTTATGCAATAGTGATTGCAGCGATATAAGCAGGGAATTCTGTGATGCAAAAATTTTACTTTTTGAGTTTATGCTTTTTTTTAATAGGACCGAACGCTGCCAAAAGCATGGAGAAAGATCAAGATAGTGAGAGAGAACAAAAAAGAAAAATTGGCAATTGGTCGGCTACTATTTATTGTAAGGGTGGCTCTAGGTATCTTGAGATAACTAAAGGCATCTTACCTCAGCATATTAAGCGGCCTTATGCTGATATAATGAAAAAAATAATAATCGATAAGGATGTAAATACAAGAATACATAAAACGATATCTGCAAATGCTCTTCTGGTTTATTTGTATCAAAATCCTGTTGATGGACAAAGAGTAAACAACCTAAACTTCATCTGCTCCTTGTACGAAAAGCTGAAAGATCATGGATGCTCCTATGTTCCGGCTACTCCGAGTGCGCGATTGCCTTGTTATAGAAACAATCTTGATAGAGTTATCAGAAACCCCTCTTTAACTGAAGATGGTGTGCGGCAATGTGGTGTAGAAGCATTGAAGAATATAGAAAGTTTTATAATTGATCTAGCGTTAGTTTCAGATGCTAAAAAGCGTGCGTTGGCGGCTGGTTGGATTCAGCAGGCCTATTCTGCGTTAACGAAGCAAGGAATATGGGCTGACCTCCTAAGGCAAGAAGGCCAAATATTACAAAATAAGTCGGGTAAGAATTGTCGCAATTTTTGCGGTTACATGGATGATGATATAGGAATATGTCTATGGTGGCTGCAATCGCCTAGTAAAATTAAAAATAACTGTCTCCTTCTTAATGAAATTTTTCAAAAAAGTAGTAATCAACTGAGCGCTAAGAAGAACTTGGAAACTAGAACAATAATGGCTGCAATAAAAAATAGCCCCAATCGTTTTGAGACGGTAGTACAAGAAACTGAATATTATGCCGCACTGAGCGATACGCAGAAGAAAAAAATATCGAAAGTTACTAAAAAAGTTTATCGCACTATAGAAGAAAATCTTTCACCTTTCTGGGAAAAAGGTAGT